>JADMIO011432774.1_pt1 | contig 46610 bp, 50 predicted proteins | sample 8958161 | NCBI WGS metagenome assembly JADMIO01 (sample SAMN16585339, study PRJNA669376) | soil metagenome | isolation source: Crop rotation soil | place: USA: Cullars Rotation, Alabama | collected 2011
GCGACAACTTGTCCACGTGGAATTCTAAGCTTAGGATCCCAATGTGCTGGAAAGCAGCTCGTTCTCGAGGAAGACGACCGGGTCGTCGGTCCTGATGGCCGCCTTCAGCATGCCCTTCGCGTCCGCCGCGCTGTAGGGGCAGATCACAATCAGGCCCGGGACGCTTGCATACCAGGCGCCGTAATTCTGGCTGTGCTGGGCGGCGACCCGCGCCGCTGCGCCGTTGGGCCCACGGAACACGATCGGGCAGCGCATCTGTCCGCCCGACATATAATTGGTCTTGGCCGCCGAATTGATGATGTGGTCGATCGCCTGCATCGCGAAGTTGAAGGTCATGAACTCGACGATGGGTCTCAGGCCGCCCATCGCGGCGCCGGTCCCGAGGCCGGCAAAGCCATATTCGGTGATCGGCGTGTCGACGACGCGCTTGGGGCCGAATTCCTGGAGCAGGTTCTGGGTGACCTTGTAGGCGCCCTGATATTCGGCGACCTCCTCGCCCATCACGAACACGCGCTCGTCCTTACGCATCTCTTCCGCCATGGCGTCGCGAAGCGCCTCGCGGACCGTCATCGAAACCAAGGGCGTACCTTCTGGCACTTCAGGGTCGTCATGGGTCTTGGCGACATCGGCGACGAGATCGCGCGCGGCCGTCTCGAACACGTGCGGTGTCGGCGTGGCTTCGTCCTGCTGAGACGCGGGAGCGGGAACCGAAGACTCGGCCTCCATCGCCGGTTTGGGTTCTTCAGCGGCAGGCGCAGCGCCAACGGTCTCCCCGTCGCCGGCCAGCAACGCGATCGGCGCCCCGACCTTCACCCCGTCAGTGCCTTCGGGAACCAGGATCTTCGCGATCTTGCCCTCGTCGACGGCCTCGAACTCCATCGTCGCCTTGTCGGTCTCGATCTCGGCGAGGATGTCGCCGGATTTGACGTCATCGCCCTCCTTCACCAGCCATTTGGCGAGGGTGCCCTCTTCCATCGTCGGGGAGAGAGCAGGCATTTTCAGCTCGACCGGCATTAGTAGCTCCCCACCAGGACGTCGGTGTAGAGCTCCTTCGGCTCGGGCTCCGGCGCATCTTCAGCGAATTTAGCAGCTTCGACCACGATATCCTTGATTTCCTTGTCGATTGCCTTGAGATCGTCTTCCTTGACCCCGAGCTTCGCGAGTTCGCGCTCGGCGTGGCTGATCGGGTCGTTATGCTCGCGATATTCCTGCACTTCCTCGCGTGTCCGGTACTTGGCCGGGTCCGACATCGAGTGACCGCGATACCGGTAGGTCAGAAGCTCGAGCAGGATCGGCCCCTTCCGGCTCCGCGTCCATTCGAGGGCGACTTCGGCTGCGCCGCGCACTGCGAGCACGTCCATGCCGTCGACCTGCAAGCCGGGTATCCGGTGCGCCTGGCCGCGCCGGAACAGCTCCGGCTCCGACGAGGACCGCTGGATGCTCGTGCCCATTGCATATTTGTTGTTCTCGACCACGTAGATGACCGGCAGGTCCCACAGCTTCGCCATGTTGAAGCTCTCGTAGACCTGACCCTGGTTAACCGCGCCGTCGCCCATGTAGGTCAGGCAGACGCCGCCATCCTCGCTATACTTGTGCTTAAAGGCGAGCCCGGTGCCGAGCGCGACCTGCGCGCCGACGATGCCGTGGCCGCCGTAGAAGCCATGGTCGACGCTGAACATGTGCATCGACCCGCCCTTGCCCTTCGAGATCCCCGCCTCGCGTCCGGTCAGCTCGGCCATGATCACCTTGGGGTCGATCCCGTAGGCGAGCATGTGGCCGTGGTCGCGATAGCCGGTGATGACGCTGTCCTTGCCGACGGTCATCGCCGACTGCAGACCGACCCCGACCGCTTCCTGGCCGATGTAAAGGTGGCAGAAGCCGCCGATCAGGCCGAGGCCGTAGAGCTGGCCCGCGCGCTCCTCGAAGCGGCGGATGAGCAGCATCTCGCGATAGAATTGCAGCAGCTGATCCTTCGACGCCTTGTAGCGCTGCGGCTGCGGCGGCCGTTCCATCTGGGGTTGCTGCTGCGCTGCCGGAGCGGCAGTTTTCTTCGCGGAACGCGCCACGTGCGACCTCTCTCCTCGTAAGCGGGCAAGCCTATAGGTGGCGCTTGGGCGAGCGGCAACCGGCAGCGTCAACGCGTTAGTCGAGCGGGACGATCACCTCGTCGGGGCGGACCAGGCCAAGGTCCTTGCGGACCAGCTCGTCGGCCATGTCGGGGTCGGCCTTCCTCGGGTCGAGCAGATCGGAGCGATGCTTGAGCTGCGCATGCTGCCGCTCGATCTGCTTGAGCTCCGCCTGCCGCTGCTGAAGCGCGTGATGATAACTGCCCCACGCGAGAATCCCGTTCGGACCCGCGATCGCATGGCCGGCAAAGGTACCGACGACGATCACCGCCAGGGCCGGTATCGCCACCCTTCGGATCAGCCTGAAAATGCGGTCCGGTCCCCTCACCATGACGTCAAAAGAATCACGAGTGACTCAACAACGCAAGTGAAAAGAATGATTTGGTGGACGAAGCGGGGATAAAGTTGTGGATCAGCTGGGGTTATAGGCCCGCAGCGCCGCGCGACCGGCATAACGCGCCGTGTCGCCCAGCTCTTCCTCGATCCGCAGCAGCTGGTTGTATTTCGCCGTGCGGTCCGAGCGGGCGAGGCTCCCGGTCTTGATCTGACCGCAGCTAAGCGCGACCGCGAGGTCGGCAATGGTCGAATCCTCGGTCTCGCCCGACCGGTGCGACATGACGGCCGTATAGCCGTTGGTCTGCGCCAGCCGCACCGCGTCGATCGTCTCGGTCAGCGACCCGATCTGGTTGACCTTGACCAGGATCGAGTTAGCGATTCCATCGCCGATCCCCTGCTGCAGGCGCTTCACATTGGTCACGAACAGATCGTCCCCAACCAACTGGACTCGCGAGCCAAGCTTCGCGGTCAGGCTCCTCCATCCGTCCCAATCGTCTTCCGCCATCCCATCTTCGATCGAGGCGATCGGATAGTTTGCGGCGAGATCGGCCAGGAAATCGGCCATCTCCACCGGCGACAGCGACTTGCCCTCAGCCTCCATCCGGTAAGAGCCATCCTTGAAGAACTCGCTCGCGGCGCAATCGAGCGCGAGGAGTACGTCGTCCCCGAGCTTGTAGCCGGCGGCACTCACCGCTTTGTCGATCTGGTCGAGCGCCTCGTGCGCCGAATTGATCGCCGGAGCGAAACCACCCTCATCGCCGACCGCGGTCGACAGGCCGGCAGAGTGCAGCCCGCTCTTCAGTGCATGGAAGACTTCGGCGCCGCAGCGCAGGGCCTCGGCAAAGGTCGGCGCCCCGACCGGCATCACCATGAATTCCTGGAAGTCGATGCCGTTGTCGGCGTGCGCCCCGCCGTTGAGGATGTTCATCATCGGCACCGGCAGCAGATTGGCGTCTATTCCCCCAACGTAGCGGTAGAGCGGCAGCGAGCAGGCATCCGCCGCCGCCTTGGCCGCCGCCAGGCTCACGCCGAGGATCGCGTTGGCGCCGAGCCGGCCCTTGTTCTCGCTGCCATCGGCCTCGATCATGATCCGGTCGAGTTCGGCCTGGTCTTCGGCCTCAAGGCCGACCACCGCCTCGGCCAACTCGCCGTTGACCGCCTGCACCGCCTTCATGACGCCTTTCCCGCCCCATCGGCTTTTGTCGCCGTCACGCAGCTCAACCGCCTCATGGGCACCCGTCGAAGCGCCCGACGGCACCGCCGCACGCCCCATGCTCCCGTCCTCCAACGTCACGTCCACCTCGACGGTCGGATTACCGCGGCTGTCGAGGATCTGGCGGGCATGAACATCGACGATTGCGGTCATGGCTTTCCTTCTTGCGGGCGCGTAACAATATGGGGGTACGTCGCTGCCTAATAAGCCGAGCGTCCGAGCGTGCAACTTTCGGCTCGGACAGCCGGAACGAAGCCGCAAGGGTTCGGGTTCAAGGTGGCGAAGGAGGACTGGCCCGATGATCGATCAAAGGACTGATGACACGACTGCCGAGCTGCCCGACGGGACCGATACGGTCATCGAAGGTGCCGCTGTCGTAGACGACACGAATGACACGGGAGAAACTGATTTGGTGACCACCAAGAGGTCGGGATCCGGCGGGAGCGACGGCGAGCGCGGGCTCGTCGACCGTTTCCGCGACGGACGCGAGCAACTGTCGACCCAGGCTGGCGAGCGCGCCCGCGGGTTCGTGACCCAAGGATTGGAGCGAACGTCGGAAGCCCTCGCCAATGTCTCCAAGATGATCGGCGATACTGCTGACGGCATCGATGAGCGGCTTGGCGAGGAATATGGCGATTACGCCCGCCGCGCGGCCGGTGCGATCGAGGACGCCGCCAACAACATCGCCGCCAAGGACCCCGACGAGCTAATCGAGGACACGCGCAACTTCGTCCGCAACAGCCCCGGAATCGCGCTCGCGGGCGCGGCCGTGGTCGGTTTCGTCGTTGCCCGGCTGCTCAAGACCGGCCTTGCCGCCGATAGCGAGGACGACGACGACTGATGCTCAAGCCGGTCGATCCTGGACCGCAACCGCCCGAACGTCCGATGGGTGAGCTCGTCCACGAGCTGATCGAGAACGGCAAGGCCTACGCGCGCGCCGAGTTCGACCTGTACAAGGCGATTGCCGCCGCCAAGGGAAAGGCTTTGGCCATCCCGGCAGCGCTTTTCACAATAGCCTTCATCAGCGCATTGGCCGCAGTGACGGCCCTTGCGATTGGAGTGGTGATGGCGCTCGAAACCTTCATCGGGCCCCTCGCGGCCGGTTTCGTCGGGATGCTGATCTTCGCGGCCATCGCAGGCCTGCTCGGCTGGGCGGGCTACCAGCGGCTTCGGCGGGACCTGTGAAGGACTCGCCGGATATCATTGCCGCCCGGGCGGAGGTCGAGCGCAGCCGCACGCGCGTGATGGCGACCGCACAGGAGCTTCAGGACCGCCTGAGCCCGAAGGTGCTCGCGAAGGGCGCCTGGCAGGGCGCAAAGGAGAAAGGCGCCGACCTCGCCGAAGACGCCGTCGATGCGGTCCGCTCGCGGCCGCTCGCTACCACCGGCGTTGTCGCGGCGCTGACCATGTTCCTGGCACGCGAGCCGCTGCTCGATCTTGCCGGGAGGCTGGTCGACGGGGTCGGCGAGAAACGCAAAACTCGGAAGGCCCGCAAGGCCGGAACCAAACAATCGGATACGGAGAAGAGTAATGGCTGAACGCGAGACTGATCACACGACCGAGGCGCAGGGACGGCAATCTCCGCGCGAGCGTGCGATCCGCGCTTACGGAGATGCGCGAGGGCGCGCGACGGACACGCTGGGCCAGGCGCCCCTGCTGGCGCTGGCCGGCGGCATTGCCGCGGGAGCGCTGATCGCCGCGCTGCTGCCGCGCACCGACACCGAAACTCGGCTGGTCAGGCCGACCGCGAAGCGGGTCAAAGGCGGTGCACGCGCGGCCTTCGACGCGGCACGGTCTACCGGCAAGCAGCGTTTCCAGGACCTGGGCTACACCCGCAACGAGGGCGAGAAGCAGCTCAACAGCTTCCTCGACGGCCTGAGGGATACGGCCAAAGCTTCGGCCGATGCCGCGCTCGAAGCCGTTCGCAAGAGCTGACCGACAATTCGGATGAAGGGGGCAACATGAGCAAGCTTCATTTGGTCTTCGGCGGCCGGGTCAAGGATCCTCGCGGCCTCGACTTCGACATGGGCAGCATCGACCTGGTCGGGATCTACGACAGCTTCGCCGCCGCCGAGGATGCCTGGCGCGGCAAGGCCCAGGGAAGCGTCGACGACGCCGAGATGAAATATGTCGTGGTGCACCTCCATCGGCTGCTGGAGCCGGACATGGAGGGAATTTCGCGGCCGAGAGAGCCGGCGAGCTAGGCTTTCCGGTACCGCCAGAGCAGCAGCGGGCGCTGCAACAGCAGCCCCGCCGCGAAGCCTCCGACGTGCGCCGGCGTGGCGAGCAAATAGCCTTGCTGATCGCCAAGCCAGCCCATCATCAGCTGCAATACGACCCACGCAACCAGCAGCCACGCGACGTTGATCCAGCGGTTGATGCGCAAGTTGTTGGTGAAGGGCTTGGCTCGCCCGAAGCTCAGCGCATAAGCCCCCATGACGGCGCTGATCGCGCCGCTGGCGCCGACGATGGGAACGCTTGCCATCGGGCTGACGGCCCATTGCGCTGCGGCGGCAGCATAGGCGCCGATTACGTACAACACGGTCAGGCCCGTCCCGCCGATCACCCGTTCGACCTGCGACCCGCACCACAGCAGGATCAGCAGGTTGAAGCCGACGTGGACAAGATTCGAGTGAACGAGGGTGGCGGTCAGCGGGGTCAGCCAGACCGGCGCCGCGGCGAACGGCACCGCCGCGCCTGATACCCGCATCGGAATGAAGCCGAGCCCGTACACGGCCTCGGCCGATTGGCCGAGAACGACCGCAATGACCCACGCCAGCGCAGTCAGCGCGACGATGATGTTGGTGGCGGTGCGCGGGAAGCGCGAGCCCATTTAGATGAACTCGATCTTCTTGATCTCGTAATAGCGGTCGCCAGACGGCGTCGACACCTCGACTTCGTCGCCCTTGTGGCGGCCGATCAGCGCCCGCCCCAGTGGCGAATTGTAGCTGATCCGTCCGTGGCTCGCGTCCGCCTCGACCTGGCCGACGAGCTGATACTTCACCTTCTTCTCGTCCTCGTCGATCAGGGTGACAGTCGCTCCGAACACCACCTTGTCGCCGCCAAGAGTGGTCGGGTCGATCACCATCGCCCGGCTGAGGCGGTCCTCAAGATCGGCGATGGTCGCCTCGACCTGGCCCTGCCGCTCCTTGGCCGCGTGATATTCGGCGTTCTCGCTAAGATCGCCGTGGGCGCGCGCATCCTCGATCGCCTCGACGATCGCCGGGCGTTCCTCAACCTTTAGTCGACGAAGCTCGTCGGTAAGCTTGCGGTGGCCCTCGGCCAGCATCGGCACCTTTTCGGCACTCGCCATTGTCAAAACCCTTTTTCAAAACCCTGCCCCGGCGTCCCTTCGTGGGCCGCGATCAAAGGCAGATTGTATGTGGAAGCCTAGCTTTGGGACGCGGAATAATAGGATTGGAGCGAGCCGACTTCAAGCGCGTGCTCGCGCACCGCCTCGATCGACCTCGCCGCAGCCAGGCTCGCCGCCGCAGTGGTGAAGTACGGCACCTTCTTGTTGAGCGCAGTGGTGCGGATCGAATGGCTGTCTTTCAGCGACTGCCAGCCTTCGGTCGTGTTGAAGACGACGGCGACCTGGCCATCTAGCAATCGGTCGACGATGTGCGGCCGCCCCTGCGCCACCTTGTTGACGACCTCCACCGGCAGGCCCTTCGCCTGCAGATGCGCCGCCGTCCCACCGGTCGCGATGATGGTGAAGCCCAGCTCGACCAGCTTCTCGACGGCAGGAACGATATGGTGTTTGTCGGCATCCTTGACCGATACGAACGCCGTCCCGCCTTGCGGCAGGGCCATCCCGGCGCCAATCAGGGCTTTGGCGAAGGCGATGTCGAAATCGCCTGCGATTCCCATGACTTCCCCGGTGCTCTTCATTTCGGGTCCAAGCACGGGATCGGTGCCTGCAAAGCGCGCGAAAGGGAACACCGATTCCTTGACCGCCATGTAGGGCAGCGCCCGCTTGATCTCGCCGAGGCCCGCGAGCGGCTCCCCAGCCATCACTCGCGCGGCGATCTTGGCCACCGGGACACCGATCGCCTTGGCGACGAATGGCACGGTGCGGCTCGCGCGCGGGTTGACCTCGATCAGGTACACCTCGCCGTCCTTGACCGCGAACTGGACGTTCATCAGCCCATTGACCTTCAGCGCCAGCGCCAGCTCGCGCGTCTGCCGCTCGATCTCGGCGACCACGTCCGCCGGCAAGCTGTAGGGCGGGATCGAGCAGGCGCTGTCACCCGAGTGCACACCCGCTTCCTCGATATGTTGCAGCACGCCGCACACCGCGACGTCGGTTCCATCGCAGATCGCGTCGACGTCGACCTCGATCGCATCGCGCAGGTAGCGGTCGATCAGAACCGGGCTCTTGCCTGAGACCTGGACCGCGGTCGCAATGTAATGATCGAGCTGCTGTGGCCCTTCGACGACCTCCATCCCCCTGCCGCCCAGGACGTACGACGGCCGCAGGAGCACCGGATAGCCGATCTTCTCCGCCACGCGGATCGCCTCGTCGCGGCTCCGCGCAATTCCGTTGGCCGGCTGCTTGAGGCCCAGCTTCTGCACCAGCGCGGCGAAACGCTCGCGGTCCTCAGCCAAGTCGATGCTGTCGGGCGACGTGCCCAGGATCGGAACTCCCGCCTCCTGCAGCTCTTCGGCGAGCTTGAGCGGCGTCTGCCCACCCAACTGGACGATCACGCCCAGCAATTCGCCCTTCTCCTGCTCGCGCCGGACGATTTCCAGCACGTCCTCTGCGGTTAGCGGCTCGAAATAAAGCCGGTCCGACGTGTCGGGGTCGGTCGAGACCGTCTCCGGGTTGCAATTGACCATGATGACTTCGAGCCCGGCGCCCTTCTGCTCGCCCCGGTCTCTCCCCAGCGCGAAGGCGGCGTGGCAGCAGCAATAATCGAACTCGATGCCCTGCCCGATCCGGTTCGGGCCGCCGCCGAGGATCACCACCTTTCGGCGATCGCTGACCTCCGCCTCGTCCTCGGGCTCGCCGAACAATGGCGCCTCGTAGGTCGAGTAGAGATAGGGCGTCGCCGCATCGAACTCGGCGGCGCAGCTGTCGATGCGTTTGAACACCGGCCGGACGCCCAGCCTCTCGCGGTGCGCGCGGACCTCGCCTTCGGTGATGCCGCCGGTCATCGCCGCCATCGCCGTGTGGACCACGCCCGAACCGCCCGCCGCGACCGCCTCGCTCATCGCCCGCTCGACGCCCGCCGACCGAAGCGACAGCTGCGCCAGCCGCCCGTCCGAAAAACCCATCGCCTTCAGGCGGCGCATGCCGACCGCATCGGTCGGCAGCCCATTGATCCGGACTTCCTCCTCAGCCTCAACGATCTCTTCCAACCGCTTCAAAAACCACGGGTCGAAGCCGGCGATCTCTTTGATCCGTTCGACCGTGAACCCCTGTCGAAGCGCTTCCGCGGCGACCAGCAACCGGTCGGGCGTCGACCGCGCCAGCGCGCTTGCGATCTCGGCCGGATCGGCCCCCTCGAGCGCCCGCACCCGGTCGAGCCCGCACAGGCCCGTCTCCAGCCCGCGCAGCGCCTTTTGCAGGCTCTCGGCAAAGTTGCGGCCGATCGCCATCACCTCGCCAACCGACTTCATCGAGGTCGACAGCAGCGCCTCGGCGCCCTTGAACTTCTCGAACGCGAAGCGGGGGATCTTCGTCACGACATAATCGATCGTCGGCTCGAAGCTCGCCGGCGTTGCTCCGCCGGTGATGTCGTTGGCAATCTCGTCGAGCGTGTATCCCACCGCCAGGCGCGCCGCGACCTTGGCGATCGGGAAGCCGGTGGCCTTCGATGCCAGCGCCGAAGACCGCGATACCCGCGGGTTCATCTCGATCACCACCATCCGCCCGGTCTTCGGATCGACCGCGAACTGGACGTTGGAACCGCCTGTTTCGACGCCGATTTCCCGCAGCACCGCAATCGAAGCGGAGCGCATGCGCTGATATTCCTTGTCCGTCAGCGTCAGTGCCGGTGCGACGGTGATCGAATCGCCCGTGTGCACCCCCATCGGGTCGACGTTCTCGATCGAGCAGATGATGATGGCGTTGTCGGCGCGGTCGCGCACGACCTCCATCTCATATTCCTTCCAGCCGACCAGGCTCTCGTCGATCAGCACCTCGGTTGTCGGGCTGGCCTCCAGGCCGGCGCGGACGAAATGCTCATATTCGTCGCGGTTGTAAGCGATGCCGCCGCCCGTCCCGCCAAGCGTGAAGCTCGGCCTGATGACCGCCGGGAGGCCGACACTCTCAAGTGCGGCCGCAGCCTCCTCCATAGTGTGGACGATGGCCGAGCGCGGGCTTTCCAGCCCGATCTTGTCCATCGCGTCGCGGAATTTCTCGCGGTCCTCGGCCTTTTCGATCGCCTCCGCATTGGCGCCGATCAACTGGACACCCAGCCGGTCGAGCGTGCCGTCCTTGAAGAGCGCGAGCGCGGTATTCAGCGCGGTCTGTCCGCCCATGGTCGGAAGCAGCGCGTCGGGACGCTCCTTTTCCAGGATCTTGGCGACGATCGCCGGCGTGATCGGCTCGATATAGGTCGCGTCCGCAAGCTCCGGGTCGGTCATGATCGTCGCCGGGTTCGAATTGACGACGATAACCCGATAGCCCTCGCTTTTCAGTGCCTTGACCGCCTGGCTTCCGGAATAGTCGAACTCCGCCGCCTGGCCGATGACGATCGGGCCGGCGCCGATGATCAGGATCGATGAGATGTCGGTACGTTTTGGCATTACCGTCCGAACAGCCTGCCCAGAACGCCACCCTTGCCGACCGGTACGCCGTGGGCCCGCCCGGCCGCGAAAGCAGCCTGCTCCATCTCCGGAGTCAGCGTCAGCAGCTTGAGGAAGGGGGCCTTCTCACGCACCGGGGCCAGCTGCAGCGTAATCGTCGGGGCATTGGTCGCCGCCTTGATCCCTGCGCGCAGGTCATCGAGGTCGCGCGCGGCGAAGAACATGTCGCGATTGCCCTCGCTGGTGACCAGCGCCAGCAGATAGACCTCGGCCTTCGCCTCCTCGAGCGCGGCGATCAGAGAATCCTCGAAATCGTCGAGGTCCTTGGTCGATTTGGGCATCCCGTTCGGGCCGACCTCGCTCGGCGCGAGCACGCAGCGCAGCCGCGCCATCTCGTGCTCTGTCGCATAGGCCTGCACCTCAGGCATCTGAGTGCGCGAGCGGAACAGGATCTCATGCCCTGTCTGCGCCTTGCGCCCGAACACTTTCCAGTCGTCGCCATCGCCACCGATCGTCAGGCTCATGTTGCCGGCTCCTCCGGGAAGGTCATGTTGACGAAGACGGCCTTGAGGCCGTTCCTGCGCGCCCATTTCGCGACGCACACGCGCTGCTGCGGCGACGCGTCCTGCCGGATCATCAGCAGCAGCTTCTTCTCGCTCTCGTCCTGGATCAGCTCGCCAAGCGCCAGCCCGCAGCCGAGCGCGACCTGGTTGAGCTTGGCCTCGTCATGCATCCGCGCCGGCGTCGCACAGGCTGCCAATGAAAGCGCTAGGGCGAGGGCAAGCCGGCCGCGCATCACTGTTCCATATCGTTGGAATAGTACTCGTTGCCCACGAACCCGAGTTTCAACGGAAATCCGGATTTCTTGACCTCAGCAAGCAGGCAATCGACGCTTTCGTATTTCGCGTCTGCTGGAGGTTGTATGTGAAGTTCGTCCGAACCCTCGAGCCTAAGAGAAGTGCGAGGCAGCTCACATTTGTCCGAAATCTTGTCGAGCGCACTCTGCCGTTGCTCGTGAATTGACGCCGGAGAACTTCGTTCCTGACATCCGGCGATCGCCGGAAATAGCAAAATAAGAGCGAGAATTTTCACTTCATCGCCCCCACGAACTTCTCGAACAGATAGAAGCTGTCCATCGGGCCCGGGCTAGCCTCGGGGTGGTATTGCACGCTAAACGCAGGACGGTCAGTCAGCTCGATCCCGCAATTCGACCCGTCGAACAGCGACACATGCGTCTCATGGACATTGTCGGGCAGCCCCTCGCGCTCGACCGCAAAGCCATGGTTCATGCTGGTGATCTCGACCGCGCCGTCGGCAAGCCGCTTGACCGGATGGTTGGCGCCGCGATGGCCCTGGAACATCTTCGACGTCCGCCCGCCGACTGCCAGCGCCAGCATTTGGTGCCCAAGGCAAATGCCGAACAGCGGCTTCTTCGTCTCCAGCATCGCCTGGATCACCGGCACCGCATATTCGCCCGTCGCCGCCGGGTCGCCGGGTCCGTTGGATAGGAAGAAGCCGTCTGGCTCGTGCGCCATGATCTCGTCGAAGCTCGCCTGCGCCGGAACCACGGTCACCCGCGCCCCCGCCTCGACCAGCAGCCGGAAGATGTTGCGCTTGTTGCCGTAATCGACCGCGACGACGTGTGGGCGCTTGGGATCGTCACCGCCGAGCTCATAGCCCTGCCCCCAGGCCCATTTGCCGCCGGTCCAGCGCTCGACCTGCAGCCGGCTGACCTCCTTCGCCAGGTCCATGCCCTCCAGCCCCGGCCAGTCCGCGGCCATCTTCTGCAACGCCTCGAGATCGAACTGTCCGTCCGCACGGTGCGCAATCGCGATGTTCGGCGGCCCCTCGTTGCGCACCAGCTTGGTCAGTGCGCGGCTATCGACGCCGGCGATGCCAATCCGGCCCCATTTCGCCATCCAGTCTGCAAAACCCTGGTTGGCGCGGTAGTTCGATGGCTCGGTCACCACCTCTCGCACCAGCGCGCCGAGCGCATGCGCCTCGCCCGCTTCGACGTCCTCGTCGTTGGCGCCGACATTGCCGATGTGCGGGAAAGTAAAGGCGATCACCTGCTTCGCGTAGCTGGGGTCGGTCATCACCTCTTGATAGCCGGTCATCGCTGTGTTGAAGCACAGCTCCCCGACCGCCTCGCCCTCGGCGCCGAAGCCCTGCCCCCACACCGTCCGGCCGTCCGCGAACACCACGACTCCCGTCGCGCCCTTCGCCCCCTTTGTTCGGGCATCCGGAGCGCGCGTGAGATGTGCGTCGGCCATGGGCGTGGAAAGCCTTCCGTCGGGGGTCAAACCAGCGATGTCGCTAAGGCATTTCCGCTATGCGCTTCCGCGCCCCCGGTCAACGCTGGCCAGCGTGAAAATGCAACGCTACGTGGGCGCCATGATCCGAGACGACATCAAGGCCGCGACGATCGCCGCAATGAAGGGCGGCGACAAGGAAACGACGGCAACGCTGCGGCTGGTCTCGGCCGCGGTCAAGAACCGCGACATCGAGGTTCGGACCGGCGGCGCGCCCAAGGACGACGACACGCTCGTAACCGAAGTCCTGCAGAAAATGGTCAAGCAGCGTCGGGAATCGGCCGATATCTACCGCCAGAACGGGCGCGAGGACCGCGCGGCCGCGGAAGAGGCCGAGATCGCGGTGATCGAGCGCTTCCTGCCGCAGCAGCTGAGCGACGCCGAGGCCGAAGCGAAGATCCGCGAGATCGTCGCCGAAACCGGCGCGTCGTCGATGAAGGACATGGGCCGAGTGATGGCCCTAGTGAAGGAGCGGCTAGGCGGCTCGATCGCCCCGGCCCGCGCCTCAGGGCTGGTAAAGGCCGCACTCAGCTAATCGCACATGAAAAAGGCCCCGCCACCCGAAAGCGGCGGAGCCTCAAAACTTGAACCGAGACTTATCTGGCTGCGGCTGCTGTTCCGCCGCCGGCCATTCCGGCTACGCCCATCACACCTTCCATCGTCAGGTGATAGAGCCGCATGGCGATAACGGTCGCGAGAGCGCCGGCCATCGCCATCTGGAGATTGCCGCACACCGCGGCGAGCTGAGCGCCGACTGACGGTATAGCGGCCAGGGCCGTGCCGACGATCGGCAAGGCGATCAATGTCACCGTCGTCACGACCACCCGATCGTCGGGCATCGCAAGGCCGGCAAGCAGGCCGAGGACGACAAGCACAAGTGGCACGTTCATCATATTGAGCGCGACGAAACCGGCCACGATCGCGAGTACAATGGCGAGAGCGCGGGCAAGCCCGCCGATCTTCATCAACATATCGAACCCCTCCCTAGTGATTCCTTTCAGCGATCTTACGCCGCCGTTTCGGAACGCGAGCAGATTAACCCTAAATCAGGTCATTCCACGCATGAAATGAATCGTCCGAAATCAAAGACTTGCAGGCGCCTGTCAAATATTCACCGGCGCGAAACTGCGTTCGAGCTGTGGATAAGTCGGCCGCCGCGCTTGCAGGCGAATCGCCTGTGTCTAGGGTCGTTTCCGTGACCCTCTCACCGCAATGGCTGGACGAGCTTCGCGCCCGAACCGTGCTCAGCGCCGTGATCGCGCCGAGCGTGAAGCTGATTCGCGCCGGGCGTGAGTGGAAGGCCTGCTGCCCGTTCCACAATGAGAAGACGCCGAGCTTCACCGTCAACGACGACAAGGGCTTCTATCATTGCTTTGGCTGCGGCGCGCACGGGGACGCGATCCGCTTCCTCACCGACCAGCGCGGAATGCCGTTCATGGATGCCGTCAAGGAACTCGCCTCCAAGGCGGGGATGGACGTTCCTGCCCCCGACCCGCGAGCAGCCGAGCGAGCCGAGAAGTCCGCCGGGCTCTACGACGTCATGGAATCCGCCAACCGCTGGTTCATCGAGCAGCTGGATGGCGGCGATGGAAGCGAGGCGCGCGCCTACCTCAAGGAGCGCGGGATCACCGAGGCCACGCGCAAGAAGTTCGGCTTCGGCTTCGCGCCGGACTCTCGTGGAAAACTCAAGGCGGCCCTCGCGAGCTACGGCAACGCCAAGCTGGTCGAGACGGGCCTGCTGATCGCGCCAGACGATGGGAAGCAGCCATACGATCGGTTTCGGGGCCGGCTGACTTATCCGATCCGCGACGTGCGCGGACGGGTGATCGCGTTCAGCGCGCGGATCATCGGCCAGGGTGAGCCGAAGTATCTGAATTCGCCGGACACGCCGCTGTTCGACAAGGGCCGGACCTTGTTCAACCTCGACCTCGCCGGTCCGGCCAGCCGCACCGCCAAGCGAATCCTGCTCGTTGAAGGTCAGATGGATGTCATCGCGCTCGACCAGGCTGGGATCGGCGAAGTGGTCGCGCCGCTGGGGACAGCGCTGACGGAGCAGCAGCTGGAGAGGCTGTGGCGCCTCGATCCCTCGCCGATCCTGTGCTTCGACGGCGATAATGCTGGCAAAAAAGCGGCGATACGGGCCGCACATCGCGCACTTCCGCTACTTCAACCACATCGAACACTTCGCTTCGTCGAGCTTCCCGCCGGCCAGGACCCGGATGACGTCATTCGAAGCGGCGGCAGGGAGGCGATGGAAGCCCTGCTTGAAGCGCCTGAACCGCTGGACGCGAGACTGTGGCGGCATGAGCTGGAAGCGGAGCCGCTGACGACGCCGGAGGCCTGGGCGGGCCTCAAGCAGCGGCTGATCGCCCACGCGCAGACCATCGGCCACGCCGACCTTGCGCGCATGTACCGCGAGGACTGGCTCAATCGCTTCTACGAGGTGCGCCGCCCCGCCCAGCCGCAGCGCACCTTCTCAAGGCCGTTCAAGCCGGGCCGCTGGACGCCGCCGGCCCCGCCGGTCCGCGACGAAGCGAAGAGCATCGCCTCCAGCGGCATCGATGCCCCGACCGCCCGCGCCCTTATCCTCGGCTTCGCCAACTTCCCGGAGGAGCTGCCCGCCCATTGCGAGCAGCTCGCCAGCTTGCCCATCCCCGACAAGTCGACCGCGAAGATGCGCGACAGCCTCGTCAACGCCGCCTTCTCCGGCGCAACGCTTGATCGAGAGGGCGTTAACACCATATTGGGCGGCGATGGAGCAACGGGCGGGAGCGCTCGGCGAGCCATGGGTTTTTCCTTCACCCGTCCCGACAGCGATCCGGCCCGCGCGCGAAGCGATCTCGCGGCAGCGGTCGAGATCATCGCGGCGGCGGAGGAAGTGGACCGGGCCCTGGCCCATGCAACCGAACGGCTGAAACGGGATTTGACCGATGAAGCCCTTGAAGAACAGCAGCGCCTGATCGCGGCGCAGCGGACATTGAGAGACAGGCTGGCGCAGCTGGCCGGCACCGATTAAGCGCCAGAGGGAAATACGGATTAAAATGGCGAAAAACGAACCCCAGGACGTCGATACGGTCGAGGACGGCGATGCGCCGCTGATCGACATGAACGATGCGTCGATCAAGAAGATGATGGCGCGCGCCGAAAAGCGCGGCACGATCACGATCGACGAAATCAACGCGGCCATCCCCGCCGACCAGAACGAGATGATCGAGGACATCATGTCGCGCCTGTCCGAGCGCGGCGTCACGGTCGTCGAGAATGCCGAGGAGAGCGAGGACGAGGAGGACGACAAGGACTCCGAGCCGAACGTCGAGGACGAGGTCGACCCGCTCGACGACGGCGGCCCCCGCCCCGCGGCCGCGGTCAAGAAAGAGCCGACCGACCGCACCGACGACCCGGTGCGCATGTACCTGCGCGAGATGGGCGCGGTGGAATTGCTCTCCCGTGAGGGCGAGATCGCCATCGCCAAGCGCATCGAGGCCGGCCGCGACACGATGATCTGGGGCCTCTGCGAGAGCCCGATCACCTTCAACGCGATCATCGGCTGGTCGAACGCCTTGAACGAAGGCCGCATGCAGCTGCGCGAGATCATCGACCTTGAGGCGATGCTGTCCAAGGGGCCGACCGCGGAGCAGATCGCCGCCACCGAGGAAGGCGACGAAGGCGCGGAAGGCGAGATCAGCGAGAAGGTCGCCGGCCCCTCGATCAAGGAAGAGGAAGAGGTCGCCGACGAGCCCGAGGCGGGCCGCAACGAGGACGAGGAGGACATGGTCGAGCGGCGCACCCAGCCGCAGGCCGAAGGCGAGGACGACGAGGACAACACCCTCAGCCTCGCCCAGATGGAAGAGACCCTGAAGCCCGCGGCGCTCGAGAAGTTCGCGGAGATCACCTCGGTCTTCAAGAAATTCTCCAAGGTCCAGGCGCACCGGATGGAGGCGCTCCAGGCCGGCCACGAATTCCCGGCCGCGGAGGAGAAGAAGTACCAGAAGCTTCGCGAGCAGCTGACCGCCGAGGTCGAGAGCGTCCAGTTCCACGGCTCGAAGATCGAGGCGCTGGTCGACGCGCTTTACACCTACAACAAGCGGCTGACCGCGCTGGGCGGCCAGATGCTGCGCCTCGCCGAGCGCCACAAGGTGCCGCGCCGCGCGTTTCTCGAAAGCTACATGGGCCACGAGCTCGACGAGAGCTGGCTGGAGAGCGTCGCCGGCATCGACAAGAAATGGGCCGCCTTCGCCGCCACCGAGCGCGACACGGTCGAGCGCATCCGCTCCGAGCTCGCGACCATCGCGCAGGGCACCGGCACCTCGCTCAGCGAGTTCCGCCGGATCGTCAACCAGGTCCAGAAGGCGGAGCGCGAGGCGCGCATCGCCAAGAAGGAAATGGTCGAGGCCAACCTCCGCCTCGTCATCTCCATCGCCAAAAAGTACACCAACCGCGGGCTGCAGTTCCTCGACCTCATCCAGGAAGGGAACATCGGCCTGATGAAGGCGGTCGATAAGTTCGAGTACCGTCGCGGCTACAAATTCTCGACCTACGCCACCTGGTGGATCCGGCAGGCGATCACCCGCTCGATCGCCGACCAGGCGCGCACCATCCGCATCCCGGTGCACATGATCGAGACGATCAACAAGCTGGTGCGCACCGGCCGCCAGTTCCTCCACGAGACCGGCCGCGAAGCGACCCCGGAGGAACTCGCCGAGCGCCTCTCCATGCCGCTCGAGAAGGTCCGCAAGGTCCTCAAGATCGCCAAGGAGCCGATCAGCCTCGAAACCCCGATCGGCGACGAGGAAGACAGCCACCTCGGCGACTTCATCGAGGACAAGAACGCCGTCATCCCGGTCGACGCCGCGATCCAGTCCAACCTCAAGGAAACCGTCACCCGCGTGCTGGCGTCCCTAACCCCCCGCGAAGAGCGCGTGCTCCGCATGCGCTTCGGCATCGGCATGAACACCGATCACACGCTGGAGGAAGTCGGGCAGCAGTTCAGCGTGACCCGCGAGCGCATCCGGCAAATTGAAGCCAAGGCGTTGAGGAAGTTGAAACACCCCTCTCGCTCCAGGAAAATGCGGTCGTTTTTGGACCAGTGACCGGTACGCCAGACAGTAAAGGTTGGACGCGCGGAGAAAAGACGTTCGCCCTTGCCGCTGCAGCGGTGCTCGGCGTCTGGGTCGTCTGGGCTACTTCTGGCGTATCAATCTCACAGTTCTTCCTGAACGGTGCCGATCCCGAGAAATCAGCTGGGTGGGCTGACTCGTTCGGCGCATTCAACGCCCTCGTAAGCGCCCTGGGTTTTGGAGGTGTTCTGATCACTCTCGCCTTGCAGCGTCGAGCTATGTCTCAGCAGCAGGCAGACTCGCGTGAGCAGAGCAATGAACGGCACCGGCAAGAGTTCGACCGCACGTTTTTCGAGCTTTTGAAACTGATGCGTGAGGTTCGATCAGAGATCTTTTTCAAATACTCCACCGCCTATGTGGAGGCGTCGAGCCGTACCTCAGTCGACACGGCACACGGGCCAGAGGCGCTGTCGCGGGCGGCACGAGAGGTAGCGTACTGGATTCGCGAGCAAGAAAAGAAAAGTGGCACATTAAGCGCCGCTGACCTCGCGCGGGTGTACCAGACAAAGGTCCACGTTAAAGCCGAGACTCGGCTCGGCCCCTACTACAGGATCATCTACACGATCCTGCGACGAATCTCCGAGGATGCCATCCTGACGAACGCTGAGAAATGCCGTTACGGCAATATCGTCAGAAGTCAGCTTCAGAGCAGGGAAGTTCTACTGCTAGCCCTGAATGGGCTCACTTCTATGTCAAACAACTTCAAGGATTACCTGAATGAATTCAGGATCATGAAGTATTTGCCGTCGAAATCCATGAAAGCGCGATTGCTTGCGGCGGGGTATGCGCCAGAGGCCTTCGAAGCCAGAGACTGACTCTCGCCCTGACCTGCTGTGTTTGACAATCGGCCGACCAAAATTGCAGTGTCGCATGGCTCGGTCAGTCAAATGTTGAGGCTCGCGTGGATTATGGCCCTGCTGCGACCGAGATGGTCGATTTCGATAAAGTGTCTCTCGATTTGGAAAACCCTCGTCACGACCCGTATGGCGATGAGGAAGAAGCAATCGAGTACCTGTGTGAAAATGAAGACGTCCTCGCCTTAGCCAAGGACATCGTTGCACATGGGCTTAATCCACTCGAACTCTTCGGGCTGCTGAGAGACGATTCCGGGGGTTATATCGTCGCCGAAGGTAACCGGCGCTTTTGCGCGCTCATGCTCTTGAACGATCCGGAATTGGCACCGGCACGCTTCAAAAAAGATTTTGAAAAGCTCGCGGCGAAGTGGACGGACATCGATCAAGTCTTCGGAGTAACCTTCGACGACCGTGAGGAGGTCAAGCTTTGGCTGGATCGGATTCACGCTGGCTATAACGAAGGGCGCGGACGTCGAAGCTGGAACGCCGAGCAAAAGGCGCGAAATAGCGGCTACTCGAAGAACGATCTTGCACAGATCATCCTCGACCTTGGTCAGGAAAGAGGATTCATCGACGCCGAAGAGCGAGTCGGGCGCCTGTCCACCGTCCAGAGATACGTCGTAAACCCAATCTTTCGAGATGCCTTGGGGCTCGATGGATCGGACCTTTCCGATATCCGAACCACCATGCCGATTGATGAGTTCGACGTGGCATTCGAGAAGTTCCTTCGCGACGTGGCAGAGAGACGGATTACGACGCGCGATGACCGAGAAGCCATTATCCGGTACGCTAATCAACTGCGGACCCTAGACGGCATCACCGGGACGCGAGGTGACAAAACTTCAATCACTGAACCCGACGCGAGCGACGACGAAGAACAAGAAAAAAAGGACAAACCGAAGAAGCCGAAGGCTCCGTCCAGAATCCCTTACAGTCAAACTCTGATGGACGCTCTAGAAGCGATTCCGAGCTACAAATTGAGCAAGGTTTATTATTCTCTGTGCTCAATCGGCCTCAAGACGCATGCACCTTTGCTTTATGTTGGCGCTTGGACGTTCCTTGAAACATTGACCGCCGTTTGCGGTCGAAACTCGACCACCGACTTTCATTCCTTCCTTAGTGGCCAGCGCCTCGAAGATCTGGGTGTTGGGAAAAAGGCCGACGTCAAATCCGAGCGAGAAGCAATCAAACGGCTTTCTGAGCTGGGGAACTCAACCAAACACAACAAAACGGCTGCGGCTTTCAATGGCGAAATGCTCGCGAATGACATGCAGATGCTCGAGCCGACGTTCATCGCTCTAGCGCGAGACGCCAAGGGCAAAGTCGCGACCGACTGAACCCAGCATGCGGAACCCTTCTCCCTTTCGCTATCCGGGTGGCAAATCGTCTCTCCTCTCTCTCCTGCGCAGGACGCTCTTCGTAAATGGGCTACAGCGAAGACCCTACGTAGAGCCCTTTGCAGGCGGAGGCGGACTGGCCCTCTCTCTGCTTTTTTCCCGCGCCGTAAGCGAAATTCATTTAAACGATATCGATCCGGCGATCTGGTCGTTCTGGCACATTGCTACGTCAGACTGCGACACTCTGATCGACTTCGTCCAGACAGTAGAGCTTTCGGTGTCCCAATGGGAAAAACAACGTGAAATATACTTGAACGCAGATAGATCAAACCCGGGAAGGCTAGCGCAAGCAGCTCTCTATCTCAACCGAACAAACCGCTCTGGAATCATGAAAACCGGCGGGATCATCGGAGGAAGGTCTCAATCCGGTGTCTACAAATTAGACTGCCGTTTCAATCGGGATGAAATCTGCAAAAGACTAAGGCGCATAAGGAAGTACGCTCGCAAGATACACATCACTGGGTTGGACGCGGTAACCTTCATTGAGGCTACCGCCCAGACCCTTGGACAAAGAACGCTCTTCTGTATTGACCCGCCCTACTGCGAAAAAGGGCAAAGGCTGTATACTAACTTCTATCGTTCAGCAGACCACGAGATTCTACGGGATGCAGTCTCTAGTCTCAAATGTCCTTGGCTCGTTACCTACGACAATGTTGAGCTAATTCAGGAACTATACACTGAATTTCAACAATTTACGTTCGACATTCAGTACTCAGCCGCGAACAAGGGCGTGGGCTCCGAATTGTTAATTGCGCCGGAAAACCTTTACGTGCCGATCGATGACTCAGTTCGGCGGTTCAATATAGAGCGTCGACGCGCCGCCTAGCTGACCGGCTCGTCACGGAGTAAATCCCCGCAACGTCGGACGCGTCTACCGGCGACGTCACCATCCTCTGGCAGTTCAGCCGCGACGACCCGGCCCGCCTTGCCGGCGGCATGGTGCGGTTCGAGGCCGGCGCGGAGCAACTGGCATACGCACCCGCTCGGCCAGACCTTGATCGTCGTCTCGGGTACCGGCTGGCACCATGGACTCGCGCAGACCAGGCGAACGCCGCCGCCCGGAAGCCCCTCGATCGCCGATATCCCGACATGCTCGCTCATGCAGCGGATGACGACAACACCTTCGTCGAGGCTCAAATTGATGACCCGGCTCATCGCAGCTGGCTCGACGGATCGAGCTTGCTCGCCTGGTCGTCGAAGTGGTCGGCGAGCGCGGTCAGGGAGGTATTGCCGCTGCGAGTCGGGGCGGAGGCGGCGAGCCGGCGGCAGGACGCGGCCTGCTCGCGAAGCCCGTCGGCGGCCTGTCGCCGCTCCGAGCCGGGCTGGGCGTAGCCTTCGGGATTCAAGCTTTGGGGATCGAATTGGGCGCGGTCCAAGCGATGTGCTCCAGTCGGGTAAGCGGGAGCACAGCCGGGTCTCTCAGCCGCGCGATTGCCTACGCTGGAGTGAGGCGCGCGATGACGTCCCGTACCAGCTTGCCGGTTAATAAGCGAATTCATTCGAGTGGGGCACGCCTTCACGTGCACCTGCTCGAGCGCTAAATGACGAGCCCCGCCTCGGCGCGCTGGCGGGGGCCCGGCGGGCATCACGGACCGCCGATGAGAATTTGTAGCGCGAATCGCCGGAACTCTCGCGCGGGCCGCGCCTTCCTGCTCGTTCGCCGCCGCTGACGGGAATTCCGCAATCCCGCCAACGCCTACGTAACCACCCGTATCGCGGCACCGATGGGCCGGCGGTAAGCGGTTCCTCACGAAGCTCGAATGAGGAGGACTGCCATGCACGAATTCATCAAGAGCCCGGATGACGCCCTCGCGGTCAAGCTTAGCGGCACCATCACGGGAGAGGACCTCGATGCGATCATGGACCGCACCGATTCGATCATGGCGAAGCACGACAAGATCAATGTCTATTGCGAGACGCACGGGATCGACGGCCTGCAGCTGTCGGCCATGCCCCACCATATGGGCCGCGCCTTCCCGCTGTTCGGCAAGCTCGACCGCTTCGGCCGCGTCGCCGTCGTCTCCGACCAGCCATGGATGCGCTTCGGCACCCGGCTCGAGAGCGCGATGCTGCCCAACATCAGCTATCGCGTCTGCAAGCCCGAAGAGCGTGACGAAGCGCTTACCTGGGCGCTCGGGGAGCCGGTCGCAGCCTGAACGGGTGCGTTTGACTAACGGCTGTTAGAAGCGCACGGCATTGATCCGGCGCGACGGGGGCCTTCTTGCGAGGCCGCGCCGGAAGTTGCCTCGCGTGTTCTGTCACCAGGACTTTTCGGGGGAATACACCATGAAAGAACTGATCAAGCTCGCCGCGGCCGCGGCATTGGGCGCCATTGCGTCAGGGACGATGGTCTATGCGCAGGCGGGCGCGCCAGCCTCGCCGCCCAAGGCTCGCATCGCAATCTACCGGGCCGCTCCCGGGCAGCATGTCGCTCTCTTGAAGTGGCTCGACGGACAGAACCGGGCGGCTGCGGCCGCCGGCGTGCCGGTCGGCCAGCTATACGCCCATACCGACGGCGACAGCTGGGACTATCTTGCGATCGACCCGGTGACGACCGCGGCGCAGGACGCAGCGGTCGACGCCGCGGCGAAGAAGATGGGGATGGCGGCGGGGCCGGCGGCCTCGATCGAGTTCCGCAAGTATATCTCCACCCACACCGATACGTTCGCCATCGGGCCGGTCACGCCGGCGCAATATCTGGCGATGGTCGGTCAGTAAGCGACGGGGGCGCCCGGCCCCGCGCCGGGCGCTGCCGCCCGAACGAGAATCCGCTGTCCTACAGGCGGGCGGTTGTGGTCCAAGGTGGCGGATGCAGATCAAGCCACGGACCCCGACAACGCGCTTGGCCGTACCTCGTCGCTCCTCGAGCCTAACTTCACACAAAAACGCGACGCACCACATGAAGTTAGTGAAGTTAGAGAGGTCGAAGCCGCGGGCGTCGAGGGCCAGTTTCGTTGGCTCCGGGCTGCTCGGGCTCAGCTGGTCAGACCGGCTTCCGCCTTCCGTTGCGCTTCAGCCTCGCGCATCCGCTCGCTCCGCTCGGCGCGGTCGGCGAGCGCCTGCCACGCGGCTTCGGAACGGCGGCAACGCTCGCGCACATGGTCGAGCGTTGCCGTTTCCGCGTCGGCCCCGGCCTCTGCGGCGCGGGCCCGGAAGAAGTCGAGGTTGGATCGGCTGACGATCATCCCGGCCGGCTACTCCGCCTGCCCGGAGTCCCCCGCGTCCCCGGCTGCGTCGCTGGCGGCGACGTCCGTTGCGTCCTTGAGGTTGACCGCCGCCATCTTGCCCCGGCGATCTTCCGCCAGCTCGTAGCTGACGCGCTGGTTCTCGCGCAGCGTGTGCATGCCAGACTGCTCGACCGCGCTGATGTGGACGAAGGCGTCGTTGCCGCCGCCGTCCGGCGCGATGAAGCCATAGCCCTTGCTCTCGTTGAAGAATTTCACCGTTCCGGTGGTCATATTTCTGTTTCCTTCTGTGCGGCCCGGAGATGCCGGGTGCTTCGTGCTAGGAGAGGCAGAGAAGGAAAAGGAGCTTTGGAAGCGCCCGGTAACCGTCAGTTTGCGACTAGTAGCATTGCCGCCATAGGCCTGTTCACCGCCGATTGTAAGGCGGCGGGCGGAAACACTGTCCTGCGGGCCGGTGTGAGGGCGTCTGACTACCTACACTTGGCGAAGTGACCCTTGGCGTTGCGGCACACCTTGGGCTTGGCCGGGCATTTGGTGAACTTGCCCTTGGCGTCCTTGCAGGGCGCTGCGATCGAAGGCGCGGAACCGGCGACTAGGCTCAGCGCGGTCAAGGCGAAAATCAGCTTCCTCATGTTGTCGTCTCCCTCGGCATGGGAGCAACAACCATAGCCAATTCCGCCCGAACCTGAAGTGTCCGGAAGATTACAGTTGATGCAGCTTAGTCGTTGGCCGCCGTTTTCGGAGGCCGCGTGGTCACGGTCGGCCACTGGCGTTTCTTGCCGGAGTATCGACAGCTTTCGATTTGCCGCCAGAGGTTCAGGTTTTGGTCGTTCATGATCAGGCCCAACGTCGCCTGCCGCCCCCAGTTCCTTCGGCAGTGAGCGCTAGCATTCAGAACCAGTTATAACCATCTGAGATGCTTAACAAACCCTTGTCTTGGCTGATGCACATCAAGGACAATTCACAGGGTTCAATCCATGATAGCTGCGTTGCGAGAGGCCCCAGCCGCTCCTCCGTGTCGAGTCATCTTCGCATCACGGAGAACGAGATGAGCTACCATTCCAAGCTGGCCCCGAGCGAAGCGCGCGACGGGCCGCGCAAACGCGTATTGATGCAGGCGACGATCATCAGCGCCGATGGCCCGCAGCGGGCGTTCGTCAAGAATCTCACCGCTACCGGCGCGCGGCTTCAGTGCGAGCATGCTCTGAACGAGGACTGGGACGTGATCTTCAAGCGCGGCGACGACTTCCGCGCGGCCCGCGTTGCCTGGACGAAGGACGACGAGGCGGGGCTGCAGTTCTATCGCGATGCCTGAAGGCTAGACCGTCCGCAGCTTGCTCCGGCGTTCCGTGGGGGATTCAGGGCTCAGCAGCCGCGCCACCTCGCGGGCGAGATCGGTCTCTCGAAACGGCTTGGAAAGGCGCGGCAATCCGACCGCTTCTCCTTTCGCCAAATGCGCATAGCCGGTCATCAGCAGTACCGGCACGTCAGGATGCGATTGGCGGATTTCGTTCGCGAGATCGCTGCCGCGCATGCTGGGCATGAGATAGTCGGTGACCAGCAAGTCGAATTCCTCGCCGGCGCGGACCAGCGCCAGCGCCGCGGCCCCATTCTCGGCCTCGGTCACGACATGGCCCATCTCGCGGAGCATCTCTGCGGTCGCAAGCCGCACCAGCGGCTCATCGTCGACGAGCAGGATCTTCGCCGCTCGCGGTTGCGCGGCAAGGCGATCGTCATGACTGCCGAGCTCGTCGGCCTCGCCTTCGGCCGCAGGCAGCCACAGCTCCGCGGTAGTCCCTTTGCCGACGCTGCTGCGGATCTTGAGGGTCCCGCCGGACTGGGCGGCAAGGCCGTGGACCATCGACAGCCCGAGCCCTGTGCCCTCCCCCTGCCCCTTGGTGGTGAAGAACGGCTCGACCGCGCGGCTAAGCGTCGCTTCGTCCATCCCCACCCCACTGTCCTCGACAGCGACGCGGATGTAGCGGCCCGCCTTGACTCCGTCTCCGACCGGCTGGTCGATCTCGTCGAGGATCAGCTTGAGACTGCCGCCACCGGGCATTGCGTCTCGAGCGTTGACCGCGAGGTTGAGGATCGCGAGCTCAAGCTGGCCCGGGTCGATGCGCGCCGGCGGCAGTGAGGAACCGGCCTCGATCTGCACCCGGATGTGCGACCCGATGGTCCGCTGGACGAGGTCATGCATGCCATCAACCAGCTCGCGGACATCGATCGTGCGCGCTTCGAGGTGCTGTCGGCGGGCGAAGGACAGCAGGCGCTGGACCAGGGTCGCGGCGCGCTGGGATGCCTGGAGCGCACCGGAAATGAGCTTGTTGGACCGCTCGTCGCGGCCGCCTTGTCGGCGCAGCATGTCGAGCGCCCCAACAATCGGCGTCAGCAGGTTATTGAAGTCGTGGGCGACGCCCCCGGTCAGCTGACCGAGCGTCTCAAGCTTGGCCATTTCGTGCATCTGCTCGGTCGCTTCGGCGAGCTTCTTCTGGTCGCGGAGGCTTTCGGCGACGGCCTCAGCGATACGTCGTTCGAGCGTAGCGTTGAGCTCCTGCAGGGCAATCTCGGCCCGTCGGCGGCTGGTGATATCCTGGAACAGCACCGCCACCTGGCGCTGCTCCGGCGGCTCGATGCGGAAGGCGGCAAGCTCAAGGTGGCGGCCGGTCGCGACCAGCTCGCGCTCGAAGCGGATCGGCTCACCGGTCTTAAGCACCTTTCCGTAGATCTGGACCCACTCCTCGGCCTCGTCGGGCACCATCGTCCGGACTTTTTGGCCGACGACATTCGGGATGCCGGCGTGGCGAGCATAGGCCTCATTGGCCTCGACATGGATATAGTCGCTCAGCGGACCGTCCGGACCGTCGAGAAATTCAATTATGCAGAAGCCCTCATCCATCGAGTTGAACAAGGCGCGGTACTTCGCTTCGCTTTCGCGCAACCGCTGTTCGCTTCGCTCGATGTCGACGACATGGGATTCCGCGACGTGCTGCCGGGCCCGGGCGCGAAGCGCCGCGCGAGCTGCCGACACCAGGGTAACGGGGTGTAGTGGCCGTTCGAGGATGGTGACGTTTCCGAGCCTGCTGGAGAGAGCGATATTGGTCGCAGGCCCGCCCCTGCCCTTTGTGAGCAGGATGATCGGCAAGTCGGACCAGGGCGGCTGACGCGCAAGCCAGGCCTCGAGCAGTTCGAGCGCGTTGTCCTCGAGCGCTTCCTCGGCGAGAATCGCCGCGCCGACCCGCACCTCATTGAGCGCACTCAGCACCGCAGGCATGTTGGCTTCGACGCACGTCTTCACGCCGGCGCCCTTCAGAATGTCATGAATGACCTTCGAGTCGCGGCCTGAGGGCGCGAGGATGGCGAGACACTGGGCCAATCGGTCTATTGCTCCCGTTCGCTCATCAGGTTCTCAGTGCCGCCAGTATAGCGCGGAACACCCGTCAATATCCCGCTGAACTTCGTCAGCGGCTCGCCGACCCTCACTCCCCGATTATCGATGCTGTACTCGCGAATGGTCGGCTCGTGGTTGCCGGTGCGCTTTTTCAAAACCGAGATGGCCCGCCTGAGTTCGCCTTGAGCTTCGAAGAAGCGCAGGAGGAGCACATTGTCCGAAAGGTATGTAAGGTCGACCGGCGACTGCATTTGGCCGACCAAACCGTGCTGAGCGAGCACCAGAATCGTCAGCACACCTTGCTGATTAAGGTAGGTCAGCAACTCGTGCATCTGCAGAAGCAGATATTGATCCTGTGGCATGGCATTTTGATATCCAGACAGGCTGTCGAGCACGACAATTCTTGCGCCTTGCGCGACACTTTCGCGGACGAGTCCGGACATCTCGCCGGGCGAAAGTTCGGCGGGATCAACCTGCTGAAAGGTGAAGCGGTCCTCCGCGCTTTTCAAAGTGTCCGCCAGATGCAGGCCCTCGGCGCGCTTGAAGAAATTGCGGCTGGTCTCGTCGAAACTGATGAACAGCGATTTTTCCCCGCGATTCAGTCCTGCCACAACATACTGTAAAGCGAGGGTGGACTTGCCGCATCCCGCGGGCCCCATGATGAGCGTGCTGGTGCCTCGATCGAGCCCCCCACATAACATGGTGTCCAGGTCGGCAATGCCGCTCTTCGCCGGCCCTTTCTCGTCGAAACCAAGATTGTGCTCCGCGGCCACAAGCCGGGGGAAGATCCTCACCCCACCCTTGCGAATCACATAGTCATGGTAGCCGCCGCGAAACGGCCGACCGCGCATCTTGAACACGCGTAACCGGCGGCGCTCAGCGCCGTAGGCAATAGTCATCTGTTCAAGCCGGACGACGCCGTGGACCAGGCTATGGAGATTCGCATCATCCATCTCCTCGGTCATGTCGTCGACGAACAGGACGGTGCAATCCTTGCCCGAGAAATAATGCTTCAGCGCGAGCACCTGGCGCCGGTATCGCAAGGGATTCCCGGCCAGCAGGCGAATGTCCGACAGGCTGTCGAAAACCACGCACTGCGGCCCAATCTCCTCGACGCAATCCATCACCAGCTTCACCGTCTCCCCCAACTCAAGGTCGGATGAGTAGACCACCGACTGCTCCTGGCTGGGGTCGAGGCTCAGCTCGGGCGGGATGAGCTCGTAAATGTGGATGCCGTCGAGCGACCAGCCGTGCGTGCTGGCAGATTCGATCAGTTCGTCGCGGCCTTCGGACAGGGTAACGTACAATGTTCGCTCGCCGCGCTCGCGGGCGGCCATAAGGAACTGCAGCGATAGCGTGGTCTTGCCCGACCCGGGGCGGCCCTCAATAAGGTGGACTCGGGATCGCTCGTATCCACCGTTCAAAATGTCGTTCAGCGCGTCGCTGCCCGTCGGGATGCCGTTCGGCGCCCCGTGCTTTCCATTTCTCATGCGCTTGTTTCTCTGTCGTTACGATTGTTGCGGTTTGCACCGCAACGCAGTCGAGGCCGAACAGTTGCAATGCTGGACCGGAATTATGGCGGGCTACCTTTCGCCGCCTGATGCTCTGTCCTTGGCCTAGAGGACCTGGCCCACCCGCTCGCCGTCGCGCAGAACGTCGCAGACCGGACAATCGTCACTTTCCTTAGCGCGCTCGACAGCCTGCGCATCTGAACTGGCAAGGATATGCTTCTTCTTGATGACTGCTCCACCGCGCTTGATCAGCTTGTCGATCCTGTAGAGCTTCATCACGCCAACCCCTCCGGCCAGTCCGAAAGATGCTAGCATTCCCGCGGCCCGAGTAAACGCTTTCGTGAAGCTCGCGGCATTTTCGAAACGAAAGGGTGCCCGTCCCTCTCGAGCCGGACACCCTCCCTTGACCATCCTACCTTATTTGCCTTGCGGGCAATCCGGGCAGGAACCGGTACAATCGGACATGGCGTGCACGACCGCAGGCGCCGCGGCAAAGGCCGCCGTGCTCGCGGACAGCAGCATGACCGCTGCAATCAGCTTTTTCATAAGAAGTCCTTCTTTGGATTGATTCCTAGTTCGCTGGGTCGGCGCGGCGCGGCGGCGGCGGGTCGACGAGCGGGTCAATCCCGAAAAGCGGCTTGAACGTCTGGGCGGTCGGAACCAGCGGCATCAGCTCTTGCGATCCGACCGCTGGGAAACTCGGCAGCACGGCGACGCAGGCTGCGCAGTCGAGCCGCGGACCCGCGGGACCCTGATCTGGCTTGCTCTGAACCGGTCGATGCTTTGCTTTATGATGGTGATGGGTCCGCATGTCCGGGTTCGAAGGCGCCCCACCAGTGATCATTTCCAGGCCGGGCGGAATCTGACAGGCTGCGGCTCCGCTGCTCCACGCCGAAGCCGAGAGCATCGCCGCAATGGCGGCGAACATCGAGAATAGGCGAGCCAGGCCCTTCATCGCTCTGGTCTTAGCGCAAATCGATGGGCGCAAACAGCCGCCCGTCAAACGGACAAAAGAAAAGCGGCGGCGCCTTTCGGCACCGCCGCCCCTGTTTCAACCGAAATCGGCGATTAGCCGAGGTGGTTCGAAACGTTGTTGAAGGTCGTGTTCAGCTTGTTGCCGACGCTCTGCATCGCAGCAATAGCGGCAACAGCGATCAGGGCCGCAATCAGGCCGTACTCGATCGCAGTCGCACCCTTCGTATTTTTGATCAGCTTCAGAAACTTGCTCATGGTCTCACTCCTTGGTTCCGAGGCGCGAAAGCCCCCTGCCGCGCGGGCAGTGGCACTTCCTTACGGGGAAGAGCCCTTCACGGAGGTTTCGAGACATGGTTAACGACGAGTTGAGAGCCGGCCTAAGTCCCTGAAGGGTCTGGACCCGACCACAAAAAGTTTGCCGGGGGCGTCTCAGCGCGTCGAAAATAACGCGGTGAGCTCGTGTCGTTCGCGCTCGGACAACTCGGGGCGCCAGATGTCGAAAATCAACACGACACGATCCTCGGCGCTATCGTTCCAGGCCTCATGCTCCATCGTGTCATCAAACATGAAGAGCTGGCCTTCGCGCCACTCCCGCACCTCGTTGCCGACGCGGAAGCTGCACTTTTCGGGGACGATCAGCGGCAAGTGGCAAACGAGCCGGGTGTTGTACATTCCGGTATGCGCCTCGATACGCGCACCTGCCTTGAGCAATGAGAACATCACGGTCGGACCCATGCCGGCGATTGTCGCTAGGGGCGCCTCATTGACCGTTGCCCAAGTCGCCGGACAGCGCTCGATCAGTGCTTCGTCGGGCGTGCCGTTCTCGCAAAGGAAGAGCGCGCTCCAATCGCGATTCTCAACCAGGGCCTTGTTGGCGTCGAGCCTCACGTCGGCATCGCTCGACTGCATGTAGGGACGGAAATCCTCGGTTCCGTGCTTCAACAGCTCGGCTAATTCGGCGCGAATCGCGGCGGTTTGCCCCTCTACTTTTGCAGTCCAATCGAAGCCGGCTGGGTCATAAAATTGGACCTGCGGCAATTCGGGATAGGTGAAGACCGTCGGCTGTTGGAAATATTGGCGTCGCCTGCCGGCGGCGAGTTCGAGCGCGTGGCGAAAGCGCGGACTCCAACCCTTCGCCGGAAAGCCTCGACTGGCCATCAGTTCCTCGCGCTTGGAAAAGACGCGTTCCTCTAGCGCGGCGAGCGCTTGGCGCGCCCGCTCCACTTCGGACGCGGCATCGGGCGGCGTCCCGCTCGTTTCGGCAACTCCGAGCGCGGAGCGATAATATTGACGGGCCTGATGCTGGTCTTTGGCGGCGGCGCGGCAATCGGCTTTCATGATCAGTCCGCGAACGGATGTCGGCTCGAGCTGCAGCAAGCGGTCAAGCGCCGCTTCCTCCGCCGCCCCGCCCTTCAGGCCCCGATACGCTATGGCGAGCAGCAGCCACGCAATTGGATTGGATGATCCGGCGCGGGTCAAATGCTCGAGATTGGTTCGCGCCTCATCGGCCCTACCCTGCTGAAGCGCGGTAACGCTTCGCTGCAGCAACGCCTGTTCCTGGTGCGGGTCGAGTGGCATCGCCACTGTCATTAGTCGGCAGCGGCACTCATCTCCAGTTGCATGTAGACACTGTCGAGCCAGCGCTCATGCTTCCTCCCGACGGCCTTTAGCCGGCCGACCTCGCGGAACCCCCGCCTCGCATGAAGCGCGATCGATCCCGGCTCTGCGCCGCCGATGACAGCAATGATCGTCCGGAATCCAAACGCAGCCGCGCGCTCGACCAGCGCATCGAGCAATGTGTTGCCGATGCCCTGCCGCATCCAATCCGGATGAACGTAAATGCTATCCTCGGCAGTGAACCGGTACGCCTCGCGGTCGCGGAACTGCGTGACATAGGCATAGGCGACGACATGGCCCTCGCGCTCGACGACAATGAAGGGCCAGCCGGCGGCCTTGATCCGCTCGATCTTGGCGCGGATTTCGGAAGCCGACGGTGGATCCACGTCGTAGGACGCTGTGCCCTTGAGCACGTGATGCGCGTAGATTGCCGCGATCGCCTCGGCATCTTCGAGGGTCGCATGCCGAATGGTGCATCCGTTCATCGATTCCCACTCGCATCGCCCCCGTCCGCGCATCAAGGTCAAGACTTCACTCCCGGTTCAGCGGCCAAGCCGCTAGGCGTTCCCACTCTTGCCAGCCTATCGCCTCCCCGCCCCGTACGACCGGCCACCGCTGCAACGGCGTGCGTCAGGCTTTGCGCTCGCGCTGGCGATCAACCTGCTGCTGTTGTTCGTGCTGCGCGGACTGGGGTTCATTCAAACCCTTGCTCCCAGGGTCCATGGCGCGATGACGTTCGACATCATGCCCGAGAGCCGAAGCGCTTCAAGCGAGACGTCGAAGGATGATCAGCGGAAGGAGCGGCGCAAGGCGACGAAGCCAACGCCAAAGCCGCCGCCGGTCACTTTGCCGGTCAAACCCACTATTCAGGCACCGCCCTGGATCGAGATGAGCAAACAGGACCTCGCTGCCTCCGACATTTCGAAGCTCCCCAAGCCGGGAGCAGGCGGCGATGGCGATAGCGAAGTGGTGGGCCGGGGGCCGAACGGGGATCCGATGTACGCCGCCCGGTGGGCGCGCGAGCCGAGCGACGCGGAAATCGCTGGCTACTGGCCGAAAAATGTCAGCGGCTGGGGGCTGGTCGCGTGCAAGACGATCGCCGACAATCGCGTCGGCGATTGCATCGAGCTCGATCAGAGCCCGCGCGGCTCACGCCTCGCCTCCGCCGTGCGGCAGGCTGCGTGGCAGTTCAGGGTCCGCCCGCCGCGCAAAGGCGGCAAGGCGCTGATCGGCGCGTGGGTGCGCATCCTCGTCGAGATGGATATCCGGAGCGAGTGACTTAGCTCGCAGGTTCGCCTTCGGGCGCACCCCGACCAAGCCTGTCTGGCAAGGGCTCGCCGGCGGGTGTGAAATCGAGGCTGACCGAGTTGATGCAGTAGCGCTGCCCGGTCGGCGGCGGGCCATCCTCGAACACATGGCCCTGGTGTGAGCCGCAGCGCGCGCATACGATCTCGGTTCGAACCATGCCGTAGCTGGTGTCGCGGATATATTTGAGGTGCTCTTCGGCGAACGGCTGCGTGAAACTCGGCCAGCCAGTGCCGCTCTCGAACTTGGTACCACCATGGAAGAGCGGCAGCCCGCACAGCCTGCAGGTGAATACGCCGGGGCGCTTCTCGTCGAGGAAAACACCGCAGAATGGCGCTTCCGTACCATGCTCGAGGAGGACGTGCTTCTCTTCCTCGTCGAGGTCGGCCACTAGGTCCTGGAATAGTTCATGCGTTGGAGGCGTCAGGTCGAAGGTGGCGTGGTCGGCGGCAAGATCCTGGGTCATCTGCTGGTCCTTTGCGGCTGCCGCGGCCCTTATCACGGGTAAGTCCGCCGCGCAGCCGGTCGAAACCCAGGCTGAAGCCATCGCAGAAGACGCCGTTCAATATGCGACGCAGTTCGGAGTCGCTCCCGACGAGGCAGTCCGGCGATTAAGGGCGCAGCAGTCGAGCGTCGCCGTCACCGACGCGATCACCCGCGAGTTCAGCGGCCGCATTGCCGGCATTTCGATCGAGCACTCGCCGCGATATCGGATCGTCGTGTTGCTCACTGGCAGCGAGCCCGTCGCGGACCGTGACAGCAACGGCATTCCGATCGTCTTTCGAATTGGCGCGAAGGCGACCCACGCCCAGGCGCTAGACGCGCTTCGCAAGCATCTGATCGACTTTCGGACCGATCTCCCGAATGCGCGCGGCGCCGGTTACGACCAGCGCACGGGCGAGGTCGTTCTGCTGGTCACTCGGGCAGATGCGGACAGGCTGGGACTCGACGCGATCCGCGCCCGCGCCGAGCAGGTGGGAGTCGTGCCTGTTCGGGTGATGGTCAATGCGCTCAACGAATCGAACATGAGCGTCGACGGCGGCGGCCGAGTGGAGGGGCTGAACCTCCAGACCAATCGGCGCAACCTCTGCACGACAGCATTCGTCATCACCAATGGCGAGACGAATGCGATCACCACCGCGGCCCACTGCCCTGATGACCTCGTTTACGTCGGAACCGACGGAACGACGGTTCCGCTCCCGATGATCGGATCGTGGGGCGCCGCCTATCGCGACCTGCAAATCAACGGCAGCCCAAATTCGCCAGACCCTTTCTTTTATTCGAATCGTGGCGCCGGCTCGCTGCGGAGGCTGACGAGTTGGCGCAACGTCGCGAGCACGCGGGCGGGCGACTTCGTCTGTCATTATGGCGAGAGCTCAGGGTACAGCTGCGCGACCGTCGACCTGACCGACTATGCGCCGCCCGGCGAGCTGTGCGGCGGGCCCTGCTCACCAACATGGGTCACCGTGAAAGGCCCGAATTGCCTTGCCGGCGACAGCGGCGGACCAGTGTTCAGCGGAGGAATCGCATTCGGCATTGCCAAGGGCGTCAACCGCGCGAGCACAGGTGAGTGTCTATTCTATTATTATATGTCGACCGATTACCTACCGGAGTCCTGGCGGCTGCTGGTCGCCAAGCCCGCTAGGCAGCGATGAAGTCGCCGCGCTTCTGGTTGCTGCCCGGCACGGGCTCTGCCGGATCATTGCCGAGCTTAACGATGCGATTCTGCTCGTCGACATGAACGACCGTCGGATTCAGAGCACGCGCCTCAGCGTCATCTAGAAGCGCGTAACTCATGATGATGACGACGTCGCCGGGGTGGACGAGATGGGCGGCGGCGCCGTTGATGCCGATCACGCCGCTGCCGCGTGGACCTGGAATCACATAGGTTTCGATCCGGGCGCCGTTGGTGTTGTCGACGATCGCGACCTGCTCGCCTTCGAGCAAGTCGGCGGCGTCGAGAAGATCAGCGTCGATGGTGACCGATCCCACATAATCCAGGTCGGCCTGAGTCACCGTGGCACGGTGGATCTTCGACTTCATCATGATCCTCATCACGGGATCCTGACTCCTTGGCTAACAGCGGCGGGCGATTACTAGATTTGCATCGCGTCGTCGATAATCAATGCTGCACTGCATTATCGCACTTGCAGCATAAGGTGGGAATTCCCAACTGGTGGGGCGTGAGGGTGGCGGCTTTTGCCACTTGGAAGCGTCTCAAATCGCCTAAGCTGTTGGCGAATAAGCACTTCCGGGATTGGCACGGCTCTTGCTGGTTATTGGGCAAGAGGAATTTCGCCAACGGAGTGAATGATGGAAACGCAGCAGAATTCAGTCGCACTGCCCATGAGGCCTCACACGATCCTCGGCGTTTGCGAAGCGATCGGCGAAGATTTCGGCTTCAATCCGGTGCTGCTGCGGATACCGTTCGCGGCCATGGTGCTGTGGAGCCCGACGATGACGGTCGCGATCTATCTCGTGCTTGGCGCGGCGGTCCTGGCCTCGCGGCTGCTGTTCCCTCGCGCGAAGACGACTTCGGTTGAGACTGCCGCGCAGGTTCCGACTGCTGCGAACGAGCAGGCCGAACTCGCCAAGGCGGCTTAAATCAGGTCTTAATAGTCGCCGCGAGCTTCGGCACGCGCTTCAAGCAGGTCGAGCAGGGCGCGATGCTGAAGAAGCAGCTGCTCGCCGCCAAACGAAAGAGCCCTCGCGCTGGCCGGCGTCGCCGCCGCCTGCTCGATGACAGAGACTATCGAGGGCTCGTCGGGCAGTGAGGGCGCCGGTGCCTCGATCCCGACTCGCGTTGCAGCGCGGTCGAGGAGGCGGCGAATAGGCCACCAGTCTCCGATCAAGGCGGTTGCGGCGCCAAGCGCGCACCCTTCCCGCTCAGACATCGCCAGAGTTTCCAGCGCATGACGCGCGGCGACCAGGCTGGATTCGGTTTCCGCTGCGCCGGGCGTGCTCGGCAATGGGCCGACGGCTGCCGTCAGCCGCACGACGTAGAGGCGCTCGCGCTCGAAAGCGTCGGATGCACGCGTCAACCAGTCCTGGGTTGTGCCCTTCGGACAGCGCTGGAGCGCCATTTCAATCAGACCGGGATAGCGTCCATGAAGGCTGCACAGCAGATGCACGGCATCCGCCAGATCGCGACCGGAATGCCGGCCAGATGCTTCGAGCAACGCGGTCAGGTAATTGTGACGAGCAGAACCGTCGCCCGCGACGCGCGCGAGCTGGGCATCGGCAACGCTGACCTGATTGTGGCCGACGGACCGATTGATCGCCATTACCATCCCCTCGTCCTAAACTCGGCGAAACCTTGTCCGACGGTCAGTAGCGCAAGGGCGTAAAGACCAGGTTTATGAGCGGGTAAGCTTTCCTGAACCCTGTTCGGAAAGTCAGTCGTCGCGATACGCGAGCTCAAAGTTCCCCCAGCGGCGGCCCTTGATCCACAGCGGAACGAATACGTTCTTCACGGGGATATATTTGTCGCCGAGCTCCATCCGGTAGGTCGCAAGCGTGGCCGGCCGTTCGCTGGCAAGCGCCATGCGAGTCGTATCGTCAATCAAGATGCGGCGATTGCGGCAATGCTCATCGTTCCACACCGGATCGGGACCTTGCGGATGGCTGCGTTCGGTCAGGTGCGTGGGCAGGTAGCCGTTCATGTCGCCGATCGCGGAGCCGATGATCCGGTTGTCGCCAGACTTTGTTCGGTCGAGGATCGGCCGGATATGGCGGTCGGCGGCTTCGTTGAAGCGGACGTTGTACTGGACCGGGTTGGTACCCTCGATCAGCTGGTAATCGCGGTCAAACACGTCATCGACGGTCACTTCGCCCTGGTCGATGGCACGCTCGATTGCGGCACAGATCTGGCGGCAGGTTTCCTGCGCTTTCAGGATGAATGGCGTGTCGTCGATCTCGGCGCCGGAATTGGCCAGCGTATCGAGCATCGTGTTCGACAACATCTCGAGGTGGCCAAGCCGCTTCTGCGCGGTGAGCAGCTCCTGCCCGTTGTCGCGCGCGTCAGCCGCAAAGTCGGTGAGGCCCGCCTTCACGCGGTCCACGCTCGTCTGGATCATGCTGGTCGAATGAGCGATGCCCTCGGTCTGGCGGTCGACCATGCCGACGATCTCGCTGACTTCGCGGACGGTCTCGCTAATCGTGCTGAACCCGCCCTGCGCGGCGCGGCTGCGCTCGACGCCAGTCTTGATCTCGGTCGTCACGGCGCCCGCCTCGCGGGTCAGCTCGCCGATAGTCGAAGCGATCTGGCTGGTCGCGGCGCGCGTGTCGTGGGCGAGCTTCTTCACCTCGGCGGCGACGACCGCGAAGCTGCGCCCGGCATCACCGGCGCGGGCGGCCTCGATCGTGGCATTGAGGGCCAGCATGTTGGTCTTGCGGGCGATGGTCTCGATCGTCGAGGAAACGGTCTGCACCTGGCTCATTGCGGTAGCGAAGCCGGCCATTCGCTCCCCAAGCTGGACGATGAGCTCGGTCAGGCCCTTGAAGCCATCGATAGTGCCCTCGATCGCCTCGCGGCCGGCATCGAGCTTGGCTTTCGCCTGCTCGGACAGGAGCCGCGCCTCGTCCGTGGAATCCGACACGCGCGCCTGGTCGGTGAGCAGCCGCGTGGTTACTTCTTCAAGGGCATCGAGCATCTTCAAATGCTCGCCGATCCGCTGGCCGACGCCATTGACATAACCGGCGACGTCGCTGCACTCCATCGAGAGCGATCCGCAATCGCGCGCCACTGCGCGGATGGCATTTTCTGTAACTTCTTCGATTCCCGCGGTGGCCATGTTCAGCCCAGCTCCAGAACAATTCAGGAGCGGAGATACGGAGAACCTCCTACTTCTTCGTTAACCACGCTGGCCTTCTCAATAGAGGAGGTAAGGCCGGCGCTGCTCCTCCCACGCGCGCTCGTCAGCTTCGGTCAGCGCATCGAGGTCCGCAGGTGCTGAATCGGGCTCATCGACCCACTCGCGCAGCAGCGACGATCCGTTGATGACGTCGATTGCAAGCTTGTCGAACACGTACTCATACGGGAAGTCGCGCCACAGCGGATAATCCGGGTAAAGCCGGCGGATTGCCTTGAAGGCGAGCGACTGGAGCCGCCACGGTCTAAACGCCTGGTGATCGTAGAACGAACCCTCGGCGTGGATGAAGACTCCGCGGCACATCTCTCCGACATGCTTGTGAAATGTCGGCTGAAAGGTGACGTCGCGGAGCTTGCAGCCGGCCAGCCACTCGGGCGCAAGTTGTTCCATCTCCGCCATGATCCGCCGCGGCTGCAGATCGGGCGCTCCAAACATCTCGAGCGGTCGCGTCGTGCCCCTGCCCTCGCTCAGCGTCGCCCCTTCGAGCATCACCGTGCCGGCATAGGCCCGCGCCATGTTGAGGTTGGCGGCGTTGGGACTGGGGTTGATCCAGACGCGCTCCGCCGGCCAGCCGAACCCCGGGCCTACCTCGGGCTCCCATCCCCGCATCTCGATCACGCGGTAGTCGACGTCGAGTTTGAAATGGTCGACGAACCACCGGCCGAGCTCTCCGAGCGTCAGGCCGTGGCGCATGGGCAGCGGCCCCGCGCCGACGAAGCTTTCCCAGCCCGGCCGCAGCGTCAGTCCTTCGATCGGCCGCCCGGCGGGATTGGGCCGGTCGAGCACCCAGACGCTCTTGCCATGCTCCGCGGCGGCCTCGAGCACGTAGAGCAAGGTCGTGATGAAAGTGTAGATGCGGCAGCCGAGGTCCTGGAGGTCGATCAGGATCGTATCGAACGTGCCGAGCGACTGACCCGTCGGGCGGCGGACTTCGCCATACAGGCTGAATACGGGGATCTGGTGGACCGGGTCGGTGAAGTCGTCAGACTCCACCATATTGTCCTGCTTGTCGCCGCGCAGGCCATGCTGCGGCCCGAAGGCCGCGGTCAGCTTCATGCCCGAAGCCGCTAGTGCATCGACGCTATGCGTCAGGTCGCGGGTCACTGATGCCGGGTGCGCCAGAATGGCGATCCGCTTGCCTTCCAGCGGACGACGAAGCTCCGGCTCGGCAAGCAGCCGGTCGATACCGAACAGGGTCATGGGCGCCTGCTTAAGGCAGGTGCGCGGCGAAGCAAGCGGCGTCGTGGAAGTCGGGCTTGTCGCCCTCCGGATGGGCGAGCGCCCAGTAGGATTTGGTGCCGTCCGTCTCTTCGAGCACAGCGGACAGGCCGAACTCCCAGACCCCATTGGCGTCGACGCTGATCGTCGCGCCGAATGCCCACCAGGTGAAGTTATCCTCCACCCGGATGTAGGGCGTGGCGACGTCGGCGTTGCTGCGGCCGTCGCGATGCGCGGTAAAATCATAGGCCGCCCATTGGCCCGACGGAGCGAAATTCCACTCGCGATAGGCGGCGGTTCCAGGAACGCGCAGGAAGGCTTCGAAGCAGGTCGTCTGCCACAAATCGTCCGCGCGCGCCGGCTCCACGGCTTCCGGAATCACAAAGCGGGTCGCTGGCGCACCGATCCCGAACCAGATGTTGGTAGTCGCGGTCGCGCTGAAGGCGGCCGAATGTTCGACGTTCACCCAGACCTTGAAAGGTTCGGATGGCGGTGTCGCCGGATGCGGAACCAGGTTCAGCTGCATCGCGCCCCAATCTTACAGCGAATATAGCAGCCGAGTGTTAACGCCGCTAAGCGGCTTTTGATGAGTTCCTACAAGTCCTCCCTTCTGAAGCTGCTCGACGAGCGGGGTTACATCCACCAGGTCACCGATGCGGCGGCACTCGATGCGCTGGCGGATAGCCAAGTGCTGCCCGGCTACATCGGCTTCGACGCGACCGCGCCCTCACTCCATGTGGGCAACCTCGTGCAGATCATGCAGCTCCGTCGTCTGCAGCAGGCCGGGCACAAGCCGATCGTGCTGATGGGCGGTGGGACGACCAAGGTCGGTGATCCCAGCGGCAAGGACGAAGGCCGCCAGCTACTGGCCAGCGAACAGATCGACGCCAACATCGCCAGCATCCGGCGCGTGTTCGAGCATTTCCTGACCTTCGGCGATAGCCCGACCGACGCAGTGATGCTGAACAACGCCGACTGGCTCGACCAGCTGCAATATATCGACTTCCTGCGCGATGTCGGTCGGCACTTCACGATCAACCGCATGCTGACCTTCGACAGCGTGCGGCTGCGGCTCGACCGCGAGCAGCCGATGACCTTCCTCGAATTCAATTACATGATCCTGCAAGCCTATGATTTCCTGGAGCTTTCGCGCCGCGCCGGATGCCGACTGCAGCTTGGCGGGTCCGACCAGTGGGGCAATATCGTCAACGGCATCGAGTTGGCCCGTCGCATTGACGGCACGGAGGTGTTCGGGGTCACGAGTCCGCTGATCACCACCGCCGACGGTGCGAAGATGGGCAAGACCGCCGCTGGTGCCGTTTGGCTGAGCGGAGACATGCTGAGCCCCTATGACTATTGGCAGTTCTGGCGGAACACGGCGGACGCGGACGTCGGTCGATTTCTGCGGCTGTTCACCGACTTGCCGCTGGACGTGATTGCGAAACTGGAAGGTCTTCCGGGCGCGGAAATCAATGACGCGAAGATCGTCCTTGCGACGGAGGCGACGGCGATGCTGCACGGCCGGGATGCCGCAATTTCCGCCAAGGAAACGGCGAAAACGACGTTCGAAAGCGGCGGCGCGGGCGAGAACCTGCCGACGCTATCGACCGGCGGAAGCATCTCGATCCTTGGGGCGCTGACCAGCATCGGGTTTTGCGCCTCGAACGGTGAGGCCAAGCGGAAGATCGCGGAGGGCGCGGTGCGCGTCGATGATCAAGTAGTCAGCGACCCGGCCCTCACGATTTCGGTCGGTGAGAACTCGGTGAAGCTCAGCCTCGGCAAGAAGAGGCACGGGCTGCTGGTCGCCTAGCCGCTTCGGATCAGGCCCACGGCCTGGTCCCGCTCGAATAGGTAGAGGCAGATCCGCGCCGCCTGGCCCCGGGGTCCCGAAAGTCCGCCGTCGCGATCGAGCAGCAGCATTGCGTCGCTCTGCGCAATGGGCGCGAGTTCCTGCACTAGTTCCTGTGTAGCAACGCGGAACGCTTCCTCGCCGGACTGGCGCGTGCCCAGGATCTCGCCAGGGCCGCGAAGGCGCAAATCCTCCTCGGCGATGCGGAAGCCATCGTTGGTCTCACGCATCAGCGCCAGGCGTGCGCGGCCGACGTCGGTCAGGGTCTGGCCGCGAATGAGGAGGCAAGTGCTCTTGCCACTGCCACGACCTACGCGACCGCGCAGCTGGTGGAGTTGGGCAAGGCCGAAGCGCTCGGCGCCCTCGACGATCATCAAGGTCGCGTTGGGCACGTCGACGCCGACCTCGATGACGGTGGTCGCTACCAAAACCGCCAGCTCGCCTGAAGCGAAGCCGGCCATGACCGCGTCTTTCTCCGGGCCCTTCATCCGCCCGTGGACCAAACCAACCTTGTCCTCGCCGAAGCGCAGCTTGAGAACACGCGCCCGCTCCTCGGCCGCGGCCGCGTCACTCTTCTCGCTCTCCTCGACCAAGGGGCAGACCCAATAGGCCTGGCCTCCGACCGCAATGTGCCGACCGAGCCCGTCAATCACGTCCGTCAGTTTCTCGTCGCTGATGACCCGCGTCTCGACCGGCGTCCGCCCCGGCGGCATCTCGTCGATCCGGCTGACGTCCATCTCGCCATATTGGGTGAGGGTCAGGGTGCGCGGGATCGGCGTCGCGGTCATCACCAGCAGGTGCGGCGGATGCTCGGCCTTTGACGCGAGCAGCAGCCGCTGCGAGACGCCGAAGCGGTGTTGCTCGTCGATCACGGCCAGCCCGAGCTTCTTGTAGGCGACCTTCTCCTGGAAGATGGCGTGCGTGCCGACCAGGATGTCGATCGAGCCGTCGGCCAGGCCCATAAGCACGCTGTCTCGGGCCCGCCCCTTCTCCCGCCCGGTGAGGATTGCGACCCGAACGCCGATGCTGTCGAGCTGGCCCAGCAGCGTCGCGTGATGCTGGCGCGCGAGGATCTCGGTCGGCGCCAGCAGCGCGGCCTGCGCGCCGGACTCGATTGCGGCGAGCATCGCCATGACCGCGACCAGCGTCTTGCCCGAGCCGACGTCGCCCTGGAGCAGGCGGAGCATGGGTGCCGACTGCGCCATGTCGCCGCGGATTTCCTCGATTACCCGGCGCTGGGCGCCGGTCAGTTGGTAGGGCAGCTTGAGCTTCTCGGTCAGCGCTCCGGTACCCGCGAGCGGCGCCGTTCGGTGCCGGCGCTGGGACTGGCGAAGCAGTAGCAGCGCCAGCTGATTGGCGAACACCTCGTCATATGCGAGCCGCTTTCGCGCCGCCTCGGCCCCGGGCTCGCGGTGAATCAGCCCGAGCGTCCCTCGCCAGGCGCTCCAGCCTTCGCGCGACAGCAGCCCCGGCTCGATCCATTCCGGTAGCTCCGGCGCACGCTCAAGCGCCTCACGCACAAGTTCGCCCAGGCGCCGGTTGGTGAGACCCTCGGTCAGCGGATAGACCGGCTCGCGCACGGCCGGCTGCGGCCCCTTCCCTCCCTCGCTGACCTCCGGATGGATGATCTGCCATTCGTCGCCATAGGACTCGAGCTTGCCCGACACCGTGCGCACCTGGCCGATCGGGAGACTGCGCTTCGCCCAGCCTGGGTTGTTGAAATAGATGAGGCTGATCGTGTTGCCGTCTCCGTCCGACGCCAAGATCCGCGTTGGACCGCGACCGGAGCGGCTTTGCCGCGTCTCGACCGGCTTCAGGTCGAGGATGACGTTGCGGCCCAGCAGGCCGGCCGAAGCGGCGGACGCCCGCACTCGCTCGATCGACCCAGTCGGCAGGTGATAGATGAGATCGACGACCCGCCTCAGGTCCAGCCGCTTGAGCGTCTTGGCGAACTGCGGGCCGACGCCTTTCAGCGCTTCCACCTCCGTGAACAGCGGGTTGAGGATTTCGGGCCGCATGATTGATTGTTAGCGCTTGTTTCGGCGCTCGCAATGAGGCGCGGGGGTGACTACATGCGCGCCATGCCTTCCGACCCGGACCTGAAGCGCCTCGCATGGCGTGCGCATCATCGTGGCACCAAGGAAGCCGACCTGTTGGTCGGCGGCTTCTTCGACGCGCACCATGAATCATGGGGAGACGTTGAGCGCACGCTATTCGCGGCGATGCTGGAAGAGCAGGACGTCGACATCATGGCCTGGGCGCACGGAACTGCCGACGTGCCGAAGCGCTTCGAAGGACCCATGATCACCGCGTTGAAGCAGCTCGATTACATCCGGATCGAACGATGAGCGAGCCGCTGCAGCGCGTACTGCGCGCCGATCAGCCGCTGACCCTGGCCGGGGTTCCGGCGGGTTTCCTGCCATGGCTCGCCGCCGACCTTGCTCGAGCAGTCCTCCGTAACGACGGTCGTGCAGTCGTAATCGTTGCCGACGAAGCGGCAATGCGGGCGCTTGCCGAAACCGCACCGCTGTTCGCGCCTGAGGTCGAGGTGCTGACCTTCCCCGGCTGGGATTGTTTGCCCTACGATCGGGCATCGCCTGCCCTCAGGGTGATGGCTGAGCGGCTGGCGACGCTGAGCGCGCTGCAGGCCGATTCCGACAAGCCACAACTGTTGGTCGCCACGGCGAGCGCGGCGGCGCAGCGGGTGCTGACGCCATTCCGCATCCGCCAGCTCACCCGCAGCATTGCCGAGGGCGAGCAGATCAAGCGGGAAGCGCTGGTCGAGCAGCTCAACGCCCTTGGCTATCAGCGCGCCGACACCGTCGCCGAGCATGGCGAATATGCGGTGCGCGGGTCGCTGATCGACCTGTTCCCGGCCGGCGAGGAAATGGCGCTTCGCCTCGACTTCTTCGGCGACGAGATCGACAGCCTGCGCCGTTTCGATCCGGCCGACCAGCGCTCGACCGACAAAGCCAAGGCGTTCACGTTGATGCCGGCGTCCGAGGCGCTGCTCGACGCGGAGACGATCAAGCGTTTCCGCTCCCGATATCGTGAGAGCTTCGGCGCGACCGCGACGCAGGACCCGCTCTACCAGGCGCTGTCCAGCGGCCGCCGCATGGCCGGCATGGAGCATTGGTTGCCGCTGCTCGAAGAGCGGCTCGAGACGCTGTTCGACCATCTTGGCGAGAATGACCTGATCATCCGCGATTCCGCCGCCGACCAAGCGCTCGACGCGCGGCGCGAAGCGATCGAGGACTATTACCAGAACCGGGTCCGCGCGATGGAGGCCGAGCCCGGCAATTATCGGCCGCTCGAACCACAGTCACTCTACTTCTCGAAGGGTGAGTGGGAAGCGGTCGAGACTGAACGGCCCATCCACCTCGCCTCCCCCTTCCACGAGCCGGAATCCAAGCGGGTCATCGATTTCGGAGTTCAGCCGGCGCGCGACTTCGCGCCCGAGAGAGCGCAGCAGGCCAACGTCTACGACGCCGTCGCCAGCCATGCCAGCGACCTCCGCAAAAGCGGGCACAAGGTCATCCTGGCGAGCTACACCCGTGGCGCCCGCGAGCGCCTGGCCGGACTGCTCGAAGACCATGGCCTGAAGGCGCTGAAGCAGGTCGATACCTGGCAAGAAGCACTCGGATCGAAGACCCAGCCGTCGCTCCTCGTCCTGCCCCTTGATCATGGCTTCACCACGCCTGACATCGCCGTCCTTACCGAGCAGGACATGCTTGGCGACCGGCTCGTCCGCCGCCGCAAGAAGCGCAAGGCCGCCGACGCCTTCCTCGCCGAGCTGGCGACTCTCTCGCCGGGCGATCTCGTCGTCCACGCAGACCACGGCATCGGCCGCTACGAGGGCCTGACCCAGATTCCGGTTAGCCGGGTCCCTCACGACTGCGTCGCGCTCGAATATGCGCGGGGCGACAAGCTCTACGTCCCCGTCGAGAACATCGAGCTGCTGAGCCGCTACGGCAGCGAGAGCGACGGCGTCTCACTCGACAGCCTCGGTGGCGAGGCCTGGCAGCGGCGCAAGTCGCGGATGAAGGAACGCATTCGCGAGATCGCCGGCGAGCTGATCAAGGTCGCCGCGCTCCGTGCAACTCGCGCGGGCATCGTTGCCGAGCCGGACTCCAGCTACCCTGAATTCGTCGACCGCTTTCCTTACGAAGAGACCGACGACCAAGACCGCGCGATTGCCGATGTCCTCGAAGACCTTGAGGCCGGCAAGCCGATGGACCGCCTGGTTTGCGGCGACGTAGGCTTCGGCAAGACCGAGGTCGCTCTCCGCGCCGCCTTTGTCATGGCCATGTCGGGACGGCAGGTAGCGCTGGTCTGCCCGACGACCCTGCTGACCCGCCAACATTACAAGAATTTCGTCGAGCGGCTTCAGGGCTTTCCGTTGCACGTCGGGCGGCTGTCACGGCTCGTTCCGGCGGCCGAGGCGAAGAAGACCAAGGAAGGCGTGGCCGAGGGCACGATCGACATCGTCATCGGTACCCACGCCCTCCTCGCCAAGAGCATCGAGTTCAAGCGCCTCGGCCTCGTCATCGTCGACGAGGAGCAGCATTTCGGAGTCACTCACAAGGAGCGGCTGAAAGCGCTGAGGGCCGACGTCCACGTGCTCACGCTGACCGCGACGCCGATCCCCCGGACGCTGCAAATGGCAATGAGCGGGCTTCGGGAGCTGTCGGTGATCCAGACGCCGCCCGTCGACCGCCTCGCCGTCCGTACCTACGTGACGCCATTCGACGGCGTAGTGCTACGCGAAGCCCTGCTGCGCGAGCATTATCGTGGCGGGCAAAGCTTTTTCGTTGTCGCGCGCATCGCCGACCTGCCGAACATGGAGGAGTGGCTCCGCGAGCAGGTGCCTGAGGTGAAGTTCGTGACGGCTCATGGGCAGATGAGCGCCGGGCAGGTCGAGGAGCGGATGAGCGCCTTCTACGACCGAAAATATGATGTGCTGCTATCGACCACGATCGTCGAGAGCGGGCTCGACATCCCGACCGCCAACACGCTGATCGTCCATCGCGCCGACCGCTTCGGCCTCGCCCAGCTCTACCAGCTCCGCGGTCGCGTCGGCCGGTCGAAAACCCGCGCCTATGCCTACCTGACGATGCCGCAGGACCGCTCGATCACCGAGGCGGCGCAGAAGCGACTACAGGTGCTCGCCGACCTCGATAGTCTCGGCGCGGGCTTCCAGCTCGCCAGTCACGACCTCGACATTCGCGGCGCCGGCAACTTGCTCGGCGACGAGCAGTCAGGTCACATCAAGGAGGTCGGGTTCGAACTCTACCAGTCGATGCTCGAAGACGCGATCGTCGAGCTCAAGGCGGGCGGCGTGCCGCAGCGCGACGAGTTCACGCCGCAGATCAGCGTCGATGCACCGATCATGATCCCCGAGGCCTATGTCCCCGACCTCGACCTGCGCATGGGTCTCTATCGTCGCCTGGGCGAACTGGACGACCGGCCGGCAATCGACGCTTTTGCCGCCGAGCTGATCGACCGCTTCGGAAGCCTGCCGGAGGAAACAGCCAACTTGTTGAAGATCGTCGAGGTGAAGCTGAACCTGAAGCAAGCGATGGTCGCCAAGCTGGACATCGGCCCCAAGGGTGCGGTGGTCACATTCGCCGACGGCGGCTTCCCTGATCTTGGCGCGCTACTCGGCTATATCGAGCGCCTGAAAGGCGCCGCGAAGCTGAGGCCCGACAGCAAAATGATCATCTCGCGCGATTGGCCGACTAGCAGCGCGCGCCTGGATGGTGCGCTTCAATTGTCGCGCGGCCTATCGCGAGTGGCTGCAGCGGCAGAGAAGAAAGAGTTGGTGGACGCCTAGGCGTCGACGCTCATCTCGGCATTGGCGGCTCCGACGAACCTCGTCAGCTCGTCGTGATTAAGCGCTCCGGCGCCGAGGAAGCCCTGGTAAAGGTCACAGCCCCATTCAGCGACCAGAGCCAATTGCGCGGCGGTCTCTACCCCTTCAACGACGACCTTGAGATTGAGCTCGCGGGCGAGGTGGATCAGCGCCTTGACGACGATCCGGTCGCGCTCACCACCGACAAGGTCGGCGACCAGCCCGCGGTCGATCTTGATCGCGTCTAGAGGCAGGGAAGTGAGATAGGCGAGGCTGGCATAGCCGGTGCCGAAATCGTCGACCGCAATCCTGATTCCAGCATTGCGGAGCCTGGTTAGCCGTTCGGCCACCTCGACCCGGTCGACGAGCAAGGCACTTTCGGTGATCTCGGCAGTGATCCGGCCGGGATCGATGCCAGCAGCCTTGATCTCGTCGAACAGCCATTCATCGTAGCCGGCGCGGGAAATGTCGGCCGGCAGGATGTTGATTGAGAGACCGAGACCCTTGAGCGGGCCTTCCCATACGGCGGCATTCCGGAGTGCCTTGCGCTGGATGAGCCGCGACAGGCGCTCGTCGAGCCCTCCAGCGGATGCGCGTGCGAATAGCATCTGAGCATCGGCGGCGATCGGGCAGCGGGCGAGCGCCTCGGCGCCGACCACCCGGCCCGTCATCGGACTTTCCAGCACAGTGGGATCCGAAGCTTGGAATTCACGTGACTTGAAGTCGCGG
>JADMIO010789732.1_pt1 | contig 46609 bp, 42 predicted proteins | sample 8958161 | NCBI WGS metagenome assembly JADMIO01 (sample SAMN16585339, study PRJNA669376) | soil metagenome | isolation source: Crop rotation soil | place: USA: Cullars Rotation, Alabama | collected 2011
CGCGACAACTTGTCCACGTGGAATTCTAAGCTTAGGATCCCAATGTGCTGGAAAGGTGGCGCTGGAAAGCGAAACCATGAAAGAATCCGAACTCAGAAACATCGAAGGACTCAACCTTCCCACCGAACTCCCCTGTACCCAAGCCATCATCACTCGCGTCGAACGCCACCTCGCCGAACAACGCTCCATCCAATCCCGCCTCGCCCCCGATGATCCCTTCTACAAACGCAACGCCGCCGAATACAAACTCAAAATCGCCATCATCGAAGGCGCCCTGGAAGAACTCCGCCAACCCAACTTCCAGTTCGAACCCGAACCAACACCGATTCCACCGATCTCCATCCCACAACTCCCATCCCTCCCAGAATTCCCATCCCAAAAACCAAAAAACAATTTTCCCACCCAAAACTCCGCTCCAACGGAGTCCAACATTGCACCGCAACCACATCCGTCAACCGCCGAACGGAGTCGAACGGAGTTCAAGCAGAGTCCTGCGGAGTTTCCGCGGAGTTTTGCGGAGTCCGAACAGAGTCCAATGGAGTCCGACTCACTTCCCAAAACACCCACACCACCCATCACCCTGGTCCCCACCCCCCGAAAACCATTCTCCCTGTACGACCTCTACGCCGAACCAAAACTCGACGCCGACGACATGAAAGAACTCTCCATTTGCTTCGCCGAACATAAAGGAGCCCGCAGCCCCCTCGACCAACTCGTGCCCGAAATCCAAACCGCCATTCTCGCGCTCCTTTCCGAACATTCCGCCTGGATGGTCGCCCAACTCCTCGCCCAACCTACCCCCATTGGACTCGGCCTCAAAACCAACGACGCCTCCCTCAACAAATTCCGCGCCCGCCACAAAGACCGCCATCAACGCGCCGCCCGCGAGCAGCGCCTCACCGAAATCCAAAACATCGTCATCGAAAACCAGGGCGACACCTTCAAAACCACCGTCCACCTCTTGGAAGGGCGCCTCTTAAAAGCGCTTTCCCAAGACGACACCAAACCCGATGACCTCCAGCGCATCACCCGATCATTGGCCACCCTCCGCCGCCAAGCCCTCGCCGAAGGCCACCCCATCAAACCATACCTCCCCAAACCCACCCCACCAAAACCCACCCCCGACTATGAACTCTAACCCACACGCAAAGGAGGGCGCGCTGTCTCAGCGACGCGTCGCGATGACACCAAAAAGCCCGGCTTTTTGGGCCGGGCTTGATTGAAAATGGACGCGGAAAATTACGCGGCGGTTTCGCCGTATTCGCGTTTGCCGATTTGGCCGGGTTCGGGCTTTGGATAGCGGCCGTTGGCGTCGGGCATCAATGGTGACGCGCTGTCGAATGTCAATTTGTCCACGTTGGGCGCGTAGTTGTGCTCGTGGTTGAGCGCTTCGTCGAAGGTGATTTCCTGGCCGCAATGCGCGGCGAGGCGGCCCATGTTGCAGGTGACGCTGGCTTTGACGCCGCGTTCAACTTCGTTATGCGGGGTGTTGTTGCGAATCGCGCTTTGCAGGGCGACCCATTCGTTGAGGTATGGATCGTCGTTGCGGCGGTTGAATTGCGATTCCCAAATGCGATTTTCGGGGATTGGATTTTGATTCTTGTAAATGCTGGCGGGGCCGTCGCAATCGTTGGACTTGGCGGCGTTGGCCAGCCCTTTGGTGCCGTGGACCCAGCTATTGTAGATGGAGACGGCGCCGTTGATGCAGCGGCCATCCATATACATTTTGGCGCCGTCGGCGAAGGTGTATTCGATGGAGTAGCTGTCGAAGTTTTGATCGATATACTCGATGCCTTCGGGGCTCTTTTTGTAATGGCGCCCGCCGACGCCCTGGCATTTCACGGGCCAGTCGTTTTTCATCCAGCAGAGGTGATCGACGTGGTGAATGTAAAAATCGCTGAAGGCGCCGCCGCTCAACCAGAGGAAGCTGTGGAAGCGGGCGATCTGATGCATCAGATCGGTCTTGTCTTTGTGGGCTGGATCCTGCAGGCGCGGGATGGAGGCCATCGAGCCGATGACGCCTTGCATGCGGTAGCCGCGCATCAATTGGATATCGCCGATCTCGCCGTCTTGAATGCGTTTGTGCAGTTCATTGAGCGATTTGGAATGGCGCGACATCAAGCCGACGCCGACTTTCAGATTCTTCTTTTTGGCTTCTTCCGCGAGGGCGAGCATTTTGCGGGAGGAAGGGCCGTCAGCGGTGATGGGCTTTTCCATGAAGACGTTGAGGTTCTTCTCGATGGCGTATTGGAAATGGACCCAGCGGAAGGCGAGCGGCGTCGTGAAGATGGCGATGTCGCCGGGACGCAGCATATCCATCGCGTGCTTATAGGCGTCGAAGCCGAGAAATTTGGAATCGTTGGTGACTTCGATGTCGTCCTTGATGTCCGCGTTGCCCTTAAGGCCGCCCAATGTTCCATTGAGCCTATGCTCGAAAACGTCGGCCACAGCGACCAACTTGGCGGAGCCTTTCTTGACGGAGAGGGCGTTCCCAACCGCGCCACCGCCGCGTCCACCGGCGCCGATGAGGACGATTTTGAGTTGGTCGCTCCCTTGCGCGTGCACATGCGGGAGCGTGACACCAGCCAGCGCGGACACAGCGGCGGCCGCTTTGCCGGTCGTTTTCAGGAATTCACGACGATTGGTCGTGGCGTTTTCGGGTTGAGTCATATGAATCGCTATCTTCAAAGGCGGACGCTGGGGTGTCAAAAAAAATTCAACACTTTTCGGGCCTTAAAAAGGCAAGGCGGTCAAAAGAAAACAGGCCCCGATTGCGGAAATCAGGTGGCGGAAACTGAACGTTTGTGTTAAATCTGGGGTCAGATAGCCGATAAATACCTCGGATGACCGCAAACGTCGTCAGTCAGTCAGGATTAACGAGGGGATTTTTGCCTCTGGCGCTCTTCACGCTTCACCCTTTTACAGAAAGAAAGGATAGAACTATGGCCAAATCGGTTGATTCAATGTTCGAAATGATCCGCAACTCAAAGCACCCGTTTCGACAGGTGGCGGATCGTCCGGACAAACCGCAGAAAAGTCGCTATGAACGTCGTAAAGTGAAGCAGTTCCTTCACATGGGCGACTGGGCTGAACCGGCCCAAACGTAACCGAAAACACTCCTAACGAAAGCAAGATGATGAGCCACGCCTGGCCAGGTGTGGCTTTTTCATTTCTGAGAAGTGGGCGGTGGCGTTTTCATTTTCGCATCTTCGCAAAATCAAATTCGCATTTTGTTAATTCACCGGGACTGGCAATAGGCGGTCGCCGAGGATGGCGAGGGCGGTTTTGAATTTGGCGCTGCGCGCTAAAGGGGACATGAATTCGTAGGAGTAGAGAGGTGTTCCGGCGGACCAGTTTGAAAAGCTGGGAAGAGTGACGACGGTTTCGCTGATGAGGAAGCAGGGGAATTTTCGGGAGGTGGCGACGCCGTCGCCGAGAGAGATGGCGGGGTGTTCGTGGCCGATGATGTAGCGGGTGGCGGGTTGGGTGGCGGGGCGGTCGCCATGGAGAAAACTATTTTCGCCGGCGAGCCATTCGGAGTGGAGGAGGTCTTTGCGATTTAGAGTTTTGAGGAGGCGTTGTAGTTGGCGGTCGTGGTTGCCGGCTAAAAGAATAAGTTCTGTGCGCGTGTCAGTTAATGCAAAGAGAGACTGCAATTCTTCGGTGAGGGCGGCTGTGGGCAGGGCGCGATGGACGATGTCGCCGAGGAGGACGAGGCGTTTGGGTTGATAGTCGTCGAGTAGTTGGGCGAGGCGCGAGAGGGCGTCGTCTTTGGCGGAGATGGGCATTAATTGGCCTTGGGCGCGGTGGCTCCAGGCGTAGCCGAGGTGGAGGTCGGCGATGGCTAGGATCTTTTCCTTTTGAAAATAGACGGCCCTGCGGGCATCGAAATTAATGCCGAGAAGAAATTCGACTGAGCGTAAAACCGGATTGGGCGAGAGGGCCATGTGGCGACGGAATCTTCTTCATGGGTATGCGCGTGTCAACCAGCGTCGTAGGCGGAGAGTGCAATGCAACGCGAATACCGGACGCGGTGGGGTTCGTCGTTCCGCCCGCTGCTGCGCGGGCGGAATTGTCGCAGCGCGACAATTTCCACCATTATCGAAGGATGGAGACGAGGTAGCTCATTTCGTCGGCGACGAGGGCGATGTCGGGTTGGGGCAAGGTGGCGGCGATTTCTTCTTTTACCAAATCGCGGAAGCGACGGCGGAGGCGGTGGACGGCGACTTTTAAGGTGGATTCGTTCATGCCAAGATGCTCGGCGGCGTTGGCCTGGCGGAGATGTTCGGAATCGCCGGTGAGCCATGGTTTTAGGACTTCGAATTCGTGGCGCTTTCCAGCGGCTTCGTTTTCTTTTTCCAGGGTGCTCAAGGAGCGGTCCAATAGGGCGAGGGCCCATTTGCGGTCGAACTCGCGTTCGGGATTTGGGCTTTTGGGGTCAGCGATGGAATGGCCGTGGCCGGTGGCTTCGGTGTCGCGGTGAATCGATTCCAGGGGCGCGCCGGGATTTCGTTTGGCGGCTGTTTCAGCGGCTCGCATGTCGTGGAGAAAATTCTTAACGGACGCGAGCAGGTATGAGCGAAATCGTCCGCGTGTGGGATCGGCGTTTCCAAGGGAATGGCGTTTCAGGAGTCGCGCGAAGAATTCCTGTGTTAAATCGCGCGCGCGATCTTCGTCGCAGCTACTCCAACGGACGAAGGCGAAGACTGGATCATAATACGCTTCGCACAAATCGGAAAGGGCCTGTTGCGCTTCCTCGGAATTCCCCCGCGCTTGCAGGACGCGCGTCCAGCGGGTCGTCACAAACGCTTGTCGCCCCCCGGTGCTCATCGCGCCAATTTCAATACGGCTTTAAATGTTTTCCCGGCCAAATTGGTGCAGGCAAAGATTTCTTTTTCCTCGCCCGCCGGAATCCGGATCTTCTCAGTTGGAATTGAATCATCTTTGGGATCGACTCGGCGTGGAATGGCTTCAGCCGCTTTGCCCACAATCGAAAAACCGCGCGGAAGTTGCCACATCGCATAGTAGCGAGTCTGCAGATTGTGGGGCGATGAATACAGGTTTGGACCCGCTTGGGCCACGCCAGGCATTTCGATGCCCGTGGTCCCAATCGCGCCACCGAGAGGATGCGCATTTGGCTCCAATCGGAAGCCGCGCGGAATATCTCCGTCGAAGTAAATGAAGTATTGATCAGTGTTCATGCCAGCCAGTCGAGACTCTAACTTTGTCACGCGACCTTTCATCTCGATGTTTGCGACGGCATTCGCCTGTCCGGCTGGCCGGCGAGAGAAATGCGCCGCTAAATATCGTTCGGGTCCGTTGGGACCCATCTCAAGCCGCGCGAGAAGGAAGTTGGCGCCGTTTGGAAGCGACTGATTGCGTCGGATAATAATGGACCGGATTTCGTCGGCCAGGGAGGAGGAAGTGACACCCGAGAAATCGCCCGGAAGCTGCCAGCGGAAGCCCATTCGCGTTTGAGACTGGCCGGGCCTCTGTTCGAAGGACCAAGTCTTGGATAGTGGCTCGACTTCACCCGACGAATTAATCATAACCAATTCCAGATTTTCATTGGGAGCGAGGTCGGCGATGGCTTCCGTCATAAAGATATCGGGGAATTCCCCTTCGAGTTTCTTTTTCTCTGCTTCCAGTTGGTTAATCGACGCCCTGTGCTCTTTTACCAAAGTCGCTCCCGGCGTATAAATCTGCAGCAGATCAGCTTCTTTTTTATAGTATGCCCTTAGCCGCTCATTGACCCGTTGATATTCGATCTGCCTGTCCCCCGGAGTTCGTTCTCTTGTCCGCGAAAATTCGACTATTTTCGGCGTGGCATCGACCAGATTCAGCATGACCTGGAGAACCTGGCCGAGCTTATTCGTTAATGCGACCAGCTCAATGGGAGCATCCATGGAAAGTTCGGTGATGTTCGAAAAAGTGGTCGAAGGGTGGTAGTCTGGAAAATCGCTGGGAATATTTACGCTCACAGCAGAGGGAGATCCCAAATGATTCCAAGTCTCCGACCGAGTTTCCCTGCCGTCCACCGACGCGCTCCCTTCCACTCGGAATCCGTTGGGAACTTCAGATGAGTAAGACACTTCGATGATATTTCGGATTCGAGGACTTTTCACTTTCAGTCCGATGACTCTTGCCTTGGTTTGCCGATCTGCCGTTGGCGCGTTGGTTTTGGAGTAGCGCAGTCCGCATGATACGATTTGCCTGGCGCCGTTGGTCATGGTGAAAACGGGAACTACTTCATCCGGAAAAAGCGGCAGCGGTTTTTGGAGATAATTCGCGGCGAATCGTCGCCAAGCCGGACTGGCTTCGAATTCGGACGTGAACGAATCTGGAACGGTCCAAACAAAATCGGTTGTATTCGATGCATCAATCGGGCCGCGGATAATGCGATTTTGCGTCCGGACCACTTGAGGTTGTTCCCACGGACCATCTTGATATCGGATAAGGGCTTCTAACTTTTCCCCGGGGAAAATTCCCGTCTCTGTCCGAAGCGTAAAAATCCTTTGATCGCCTTTGGTAAAATTTCCCCAGATGAAGTCCACGAGCTTGGGGGCAACCTGGCCTTTTTCTGGTTCGATCCACGTGGGCTGCAATTCAAGGTAGCCTTTGGCCGTGCGGAGACCGTCCCGAATGGTGAAAACACGAAAAGGCGAACCGGGGGTGAGTTGGATCGATCCGCCAATTTGCCGCAATTCTTCTTTAAGGGCGTCCGGGTCTTTGACGCTGATGCCGGAAAGGTTCCAATGCGCCTGGACATATTGAGACGAGCTTTGCGCGGTCGTCTCTGTCGAGCCTTCAGAGCTGTCCGCAAATTTGAGTGTGGGCACAGCTCGATATCCATAGGGAACTGCTGCATCAAAGCTGCCTCCAATTATTGATGAAGTCTCGACGTATGAAATTTGCAGATTAGTAAGAGTCGCTGTTGCGAAGGCCGGGATTGAAAGAAGTCTCTCGGTATCTTTGCGATAATACAAACCGGCAGCGAAGGCTTGCCCTTGCGCATTGGTGGAACCGAATAGTTCCAGCGTGGAGTTTGGCCCAATGGTGAATGGTTTTCGAACCCAATTCTGGTTTAATCGCTGGAGAGCGGCAGCCACTTCAAAATTCTGTTCGTTTGAAGAGTTTGGAAGCGCCCACATGAAGGTGATTTCATCCGACTCGGGTCCCTCAGGGCGACGCCGGGTGGTGTTGTAAAAAGTAACGTCCGCCGGTCCGAAAGCGCCGTTACCATAGCGGACGACCGGGATTAACGTTTCTCCGCGAGCAAGGCGTATTTTTGTTTTCGCCGTGACCAAAGGACCTTCGCGGTTGGCCTCCGTTAGAGTCAACTCCTTGCCGCCAGCGATTTTTCTTCCTGGCTCGGGCGTTGGAAGCAGCGTGGCTTCAGGCTCGGGAGCTGGTTTCCGGCCGAGATAATAAGTGAGGATGGCGCCTCCCACTCCGGCCATTCCCAGAATCAACGCCATGGCCAGAAGGCGCGTAAAGTTTAGAGCGGGCGCTGGTTTCGTTTGCCTCGTGGGGCCGGATTTGGTTGCGATGTTTTCGACTTGGGTGCGGACTTCGTCGGCGCTTTGGGGGCGGCGGTCGGGCTGCTTTTCGAGGGTGCGCAAGACCACGTCGTCGAGGCGGGGGTCGACGCCCCTAGCATGGGAGGGAGCGGCGAAGCGGCCGAGGGGGAGTTCGCCGGTGAGCATTTCGTAGAAAACGACGCCGAGGGAAAAAATATCGGCGCGATGATCGACGGCGTTGGGGCGCTCGATTTGTTCTGGCGCCATGTAATGCGGGGTGCCCAAAGAGGCTCCGCTTCCGGTCAATGGGCTTTCGGCGACGGCTTCGGCCATGAGTTTGGCGATGCCGAAATCGGCAATCTTCACGCGACCGCGCGTATCGAGCAGAATGTTGTCGGGCTTGATGTCGCGGTGGAGAACGCCTTCGTTGTGGGCGTATTGGAGGGCTTCGCAAATTTTCGGCACGATGGCGAGGGCTTGTTCCGCGGTCACGGCGCCGGCGCGCATGGCTTGACGCAGATTCACGCCGTCCACGAATTCCATCAACAAATAGAAGAACGGGCCGGCCTGGCCGAAATCGTGAATGGTTACAATGTTGGGATGATTGAGCTTTGCGAGGGTGCGACCTTCGCGGGTGAATCGTTCCGCGAACATAGTTTGTTCGGCGAGGGGTTGGGCCAGGATTTTTAGCGCGACCAATCGATCCAGCTTGGCCTGCCGGGCTTTGTAAACGAAGCCCATGCCGCCCTGGCCGATTAATTCCAAAATTTCCAGGTGGGGGAAGGCAGCGGCCAGTTCATCTCGACCGGGAGGCAGAGGGCGCGAATGCCGGGTGCCGGGGCCCGTTTCCGTTGGAAAGGAGGCTTGGGCCAGCAGGCATTTTGGACAGAGCCCTTGCGGGGCCTCGGGCGGAATGGTCCCGCCGCATTTCGGACACGCTGGTGTTGATTCGCTCATATCCCTTCCTACGGCGGAATGCTGATGAGGTTACGGAATTTCGGGAGCCGGGCGAGTTTATCGTTGAACCATCCAATATTTAGGCTCCGAGACTGCTTTGACTTCCAGATACGAATTCGTATCCTATAGGTATGAATTCAGAGAGCCCAACACCAGAGGAAATCTGGCGCAGGACATTGCGTCCTGAGGTGGGCGATATTTCAGTGGAAGGAGCGCGCTCTCTGATGCATTTGGGTTTTAGCGAATTTGATAAGACACGAATCAGCGAGCTTTCAAAAAAGCGGACGAAGGGCTTCTTAGCCCCAAGGAGACTGAAGAACTGGATTGGTATCTCAATCTGGGGCGCATGATGGAATTCATTCAAGCCAAAGCTCGGCAGTCCCTTAAATCCGCTGCCAAATGGTCGGCGCCGGTTTAAAGCATACTGTCCGTGAACGGGCGCGGTTCTGCTGCGAATATTGTCATTTCCCAGAAGCCTTCACACCAGTTCCGTTTCACTTCGACCATATTATTGCTCAGCAGCACGGCGGACGAACCGAACTGGAAAATCTTGCCCTTTCTTGCTGCTATTGCAATCGGTACAAAGGTACGAATCTGGCGGGAATCGATCCAATTTCAGGGAACGTTGTTCAATTGTATAATGCCCGAGCCGATCAATGGAAGGACCACTTTTCCGGGAAGGTCCAATACTTGTAGGCCTTACGCCAATTGGACGGGCTACAGTCGAGACTTTGCAAATTAATCGGCTTGATGCCATCCGATCACGGGATGCTCTGATCGGCCAAGGAGTAGATTTCTAAGTCTTCCGCTACTTCGCGAATTCCACGCAGCGGGTTTCGCGGACGACGGTGACACGAATTTGGCCGGGGTATTGGAGGTCGTTTTCGATTTTTTTGACGATGTTGCGGGCGAGTTGGGTGGCTTGTTCGTCGTTCACTTCGCCGGGTTGGACGAAGACGCGGAGTTCGCGGCCGGCGTGGACGGCGAAGCATTTTTCGACGCCTTCGAAGGAGGAGCCGATTTGTTCCAAGTCTTCCAGGCGCTTGATGTAAGTGGTCATCGTTTCGGAGCGGGCGCCGGGACGGGAAGCGCTGATGGCGTCGGCGGCGCTGACGAGAATTCCCAGGACGGTGGTGTGAGGGACTTCGTCGTGATGGGAGGCGACGGCGTTGACGATGTCTTCGGATTCGCCGTGGCGTTTAATCAAATCGGCGCCGATCAACGCGTGCGATCCTTCGACCTCGTGGTTCAGAGCCTTGCCAATATCGTGGAGCAATCCGGATTTTTTGGCGGCGGTGGCATCGATGCCCATTTCGCAGGCCATGATTCCCATCAACTCCGCGACTTCGATGGAATGGTCCAAAATATTTTGTGAAAAGCTGCGGCGGAAACGGAGGCTGCCCAAACGTTTCACGACTTCGGGATGCATGGGGGCCAGGCCTAATTTGAAAATGGCCTCTTCGCCGAAACGCAAAATATTTTCATCCATTTCCTCAGTCACTTTTGTGACGACTTCCTCAATGCGCGTGGGATGAATGCGTCCGTCCAAAATTAATCGATGCATCGCCTCGCGCGCGATTTCGCGGCGAACTGGATCGAAGCCCGAAAGCACCACGGCGTTCGGAGTGTCATCGATCAAAACAGTGATGCCAGTGGCGGCTTCGAAGGCGCGGATGTTGCGGCCTTCGCGACCGATGATGCGTCCTTTGATTTCATCGCCTTGAATGGCGACGGTCGCGGTTGTGGTTTCGAAGGTGTGACTGCCCGCGTGGCGTTGAATTGCCAGACTGATGATTCGGCGAGCTTGCTCTTCGGCGCGACATTTCGCGTTCTCGACAATGTTGCGGGAAATATCGGCGGCATCCTTTAAACTTTCCTGCTCCACTTCTTTCAGGAACAACGTCCGTGCTTCGACCTCTGAAACCTTGGAGATTTTTTGCAATTCCTCGCGCCGCAATTCAGTCAGGCGAGCCAATTCCCGACGCTCTGTTTCCAACGAGACGCGTTCCTTTTGCAACGTCTTTTGCTGCTCCAAAACGGATTTTTCCTGGTGGCCCAAACTTTCCAGTTGCGCGTTGATTAAAGACTCGCGCTGGTTGAGACGTTTCTCGGCTTCGCATAAATTGTCGCGGCGTTCGGCGAAGGATTTTTCGGTATCCTGGCGAATGCGAAGGGCCTCTTCATTCGCGGTCAGGCGAGCCTCGCGCACGACGGTTTCAGCCTCTTTGCGGGCGCCGTCGAGGGTGACGCGTTCGCGCTCGGCGAGGGTGAGGCGAAAATTTCGTTCCTTCCAGCGAACGATGAAATAACCACTTAATAGGCCGGCCACCAGAATGCCCGCGCCTTCGAAGAAATTAATGTCCGTCATCACGTTTCCGGGGTTGAGCCCCGGCAATCCAGCCAACGGGATGGCGTCGCCAAAAAATCAACGCCCACATCGTGCGGCTCGACTGGTATGGATTCCAGCAACTGCTCTTCAAAGCAGACGCCACATTTCACGCCAGCCGCTTCTGACAACAGCCGATCGTAAAACCCTTTGCCCCGGCCCAGTCGCCGACCCCGCGCATCAAAGCCTACACCCGGAACTACCACTACGTCGAGGCGATTTAGCGGGACAGGGTTGTCCAAGGCCGGCTCCAAAACACCAAAAGCCCCAGCCGCCAAGGGCTTATCGCCAACAAAAAAAGCTCCGTAATGGCCAGTTTCCGGCAAAAATCGCGGCAAGGCGACGCGCTTTCCGTCGGCGTTCGCACTCTTCAAAACCAAACCGACATCCACTTCACCGACCAGCGGCATATATAACAGAACTGATTTGGCGCGGTGGTAGATTTCGCTTTCCAGAAAGAATTCACAAATCTTCTGCGACGCGAGGGCCTGCGCGTCTGGGGACATTGCCCCAATTTGTTCGCGCGCGATCCTGCGCAATTCTTTTTTTTGTGCAACAACGCTCGGCGTCATCTCGACCATCAAAAATCAGAGCGCTCGATTAATCAACCTCCACGATGCTCCATAGTATGGGGATCGCCTGTTGTTTTATTAGGGTTCCAACATGACGAATCTCGAAAATGGGGGAGATGTGGGCGCCGAAATCCTGCTGTTTTTCAGAGGAGGGCATGAAGTGTGCTAACGGAAATGCAAAATCCATGTGTCCGAGAAGTTCTGTCGTCCGAAATTGGAGGGTCAAATCGTTGCAAGCAGCGGTTTTTGTTTTCACAGCCTGGGTAGGGCAGGCTGCAACTTTTTATGTTAGTCCTTCGGGTCTTGATATCGCTCCGGGCATATCTCCGTTGACGGCCTGGAGAACAATCCAAAAAGCGGACAGCGTGACGCAGCCCGGCGATATCGTGCGAATCCTCCCGGGCACATACAAGGAACGAGTAACGCTAAAGACGGATGGCACTGCCGCCAAACCGATTACTTATCTCGCAGATGGACCTGTAAAAGTGCAAGGCGGCTTCTACTTGAACGGATCAGATTACACAAAAGTGATCGGCTTCGAGATCACGCATGAAAACAATCCGACAGAGTTTAATTATTCGGGCATCCTAGTTCTCGGAGCCAACGGCAGCCAGATTTTGAATTGCCACATTCACCATGTGGATGGCTTGGGCATTGAAATCATCAGCTCCAAATCCACGCTCGTTCGCGGTTGCGACATTCACCACATGGCCCCGCAAATTTATCCGGAAAGCAACGTTGGCATCGTGGTTCGCGCCGCGCCGAGCACCGACGTGACGATCGAGTATAATCGAATCAGTTACGTCAGTGATTTCATCAACACCGCGTCGTCTTCGCCGAGCGGCTCGACCAACACGGTGATCCGCAATAATCGACTTGGCCCCTCCGCCACAAACATCCTGGCGCATGTTGATGGGGTCCAGCAAAACGGCCCTTCTCCGGATGGCCTGTACGAGGCGAATTATTTTATTGATAACGATTCTCACGATAACCATTTTTATCTGAATCAAGTTCCAGAAGCTTCGCGCTGGATCATTCGCGGCAATGTTTGTGTGCGGTCAGTGGGATTCCTGGATTGGTCGGGCGCCAGCCGGCAATCATTTTACCATAATACGTTCGTTAACAACTTCGATTATTATGAGTCCCATTTTCAAGTTTACGTCCATGAAAACTCCACCAGGAATGTGGCGCGCAACAACATTTGGTCTCGTTCAACTCACCCCGAATTCGGAACGGTCTATCATGTCGAACCAGATAGTGACCTGGATCAAGATTACGACCTCTCTTTCCAAAATGGCGCATTTAGTCAACCAAACGGGATTCAAGCGGACCCGCTTTTCGCCGATGCTTCAGCTTCCGATTACACTCTTTCGCTGTTTTCACCGGCGGTGAATAACGCAGGCGCAATTACCCAGGCAACCAGCAATGAGACGAATTCCCTGTCTTTGCGAGTGACGAACGCTTCGGTCTTCTGGCCCGGCGACAATATTACGATCGGGGATGAGGCGCCGGTGGGAATCTCGGCGATAAATCTCGCATTGGACATCATCACCCTGGCTGCGCCCCGCTCGTGGAGCACAAACGCAGGGGTGTTTTGGGAAGGCCGGAAAGACATCGGCGCTTATCCTCTAAAATTGAGCGGTTTCGATTATTCCATGTCACTGCCGACGCAAAATGGAGCTTTTGTCGCCTCCGCCAGTTCGACGATTACGCCGAACATCAATGATCCGAGTTTGATTCGCATGGTCGAATTTAGCGTCGATGGAATTCCGATGGAAACAGTGACGACCAGTCCATTCACATTCCGGTGGAATACCGCGGCGCTGAGTGGAGCACACGTCGTTCGCGCCATCGCTTACCCGCGTTACGCGTCGGATGTGGTTTCGCGGGCAAGCGAAGTAAATGTGACGATCACCAAGGAGAACTTATTCCCGAAACTGGAGACCATTCGCGTTTCAGGAATTTTGACGCTGAGATGGCCGGCTCAGCATCCGCTTTATACCCTCCAGACGGCGGATTCTCCCGCGGGGCCCTGGTCAAATCTTGAAGGCGCAATCAATTTGGAGTTGGGGTTTTGGACACACCATGTGACGGCGCCCGGTCCGACCCGATTCTATCGATTGAATCCAACCCTAAACTAGGCGAACTTTCAATTCGATGGATTTGACCCTTTCTTTAGCGATCCAAGGCCAGGCCGTCCCTGGGAACGCGGCTACGAATATTTGAATTCATTGATGCGGGAATGATTGAAACAAATTGACGCGAGCAAAGAGGCTGATTATTTCCACGGCGTTGATCCGCATTACTATCTGCATTTGCACTCGAAATCGCGCGAAATACCTGGGCCCGGCCGTCGAAAGCGTCCTGCCGCAGTTGAGCGATGTGGCGGAGATTTTGATCATCGATAACGGCTCCACGGATCATACCCCGCAAGTCATCTCAGAACTGGCCGCGCGGCATCCTCGCATCCGTTCCTTCCGGGAAGAGCGACTTGGAATCCCGCGTGCGCACAACGCGGCCCTGCGCCACGCCACCGGCGAATGGGCGCTCTTCTTCGACGATGATGAAATTGCGCCGCCGAATTGGATTGCATCCTATTTGGATTTTTTTGCGCGACATTCTGGTTCGCCGGTGGCGTGCGTGGGCGGCGGTTATGAACCGCATTTTGAATCGCCGCCACCGCGGTGGTTCAATGTGGCGCGAGCGCGATTCTATATGGGCGAGGAGGAAAAGCGGCTGACGGGTCCGGCTTTTCCGTGGTGTGGGAATTGCGCTTATTTGCGGGAAGCGGCTTTGAAAATGGGCGGCTTTTGCACGGACCTGGTTCGCACGGATGAGACTGATTTAAGCATGAACTTGCATGCGGCTGGTTACGAAGTCTGGTGGCTACCACGAATCGCCATCAAGCATATCCTTCCGGGCGCCCGGCTCAATGTGCGATCAGTCAGCCGGCTTTCGTTCATTGAAGGGCGTGATTATGCGCGCATTCGGCTTCGACATTTGCCGAAGTCTATTTCGCGTGAGCTCTATCGGTACGGGCGAATTTTGTTCTCACCGTTTTATGGGGCTTTTCTGCTAATTCTGGTTGTTCTCACAGTTCCTTTTCGCAATGGCCAGATCGCGTCGCGGCATTTGCATCGGGCGGTGCGCGTGTTTGGAATGGCCTGGCAACTTCTGCTCGATATTGGCCGCAAGGAGGCGACTAAAAACGCTTCAGGCGTTTCTTGATCGAACGTTCCATTCGCCAGAAGAATCGTGGAAGGGCGGACTTTGGTTTGCGGCGGATTGTGCGAGGGTCGATGCCCAACTTTTGCTCGTAAAAACGACGAATCACTTCTAATTCCTGCTCGCAAATTTGGAGTTGCCGATGCTCGATGCTATCGGGGCGCTTGAGATAAAGCCCGAGTGGTGCCGGGATGTGATGCAATGGATATTTCTCGGCCAGGCGCAGCCACCATTCGTAGTCGGACGCGACTTTGAATTCTTCGACGAAACCGCCCAGTTCGTAATGCAGATCGCGCCGCCACATTGGATGCGGTCCGCAACGCTCCTCGCCCAGGAGGCCGGCAATCGAGAATGGGGACCAGGGATAAAGCTTCTCATCCGGAGCAGAACCGAGCCGGGAGTTGGGAGTTTGCGTGAGGACCATGTCGCCATAAACCAAGGCGACCTCGGGGCGTTGATCCAGGAGAGCAGCCTGAAGTTCGTAAGCGTCCGCGCGATGGCGATCGTCGGTGTTGGCGTTGGATAAATAACGGCCGCGCGCCATGCGGATGCCGCGATTCCAAGCCGTGTATAACGGCTCCCGCTCCGTGCGCGTGTAAACGATGTTCGAGTGAAGTTTCTGGAACTCTTCGACCACAGCCCGCTCATTCTCGGGTGAGCCGCTGTCGATGACGAGAATTTCGACCTGCCCTTTTTTGAAGAGAGTCTGTTCGACCAAATCCTCCATGCAGCCCCGGATGAATTCCTCGGATTTGTAAGTGGAAACAATGGCCGTGACGGCAAATATTGCTGCGGCTCCCGGTTCGATGCGTGGAAACTTCCAAGGCATCGCGGGCAGCGGCTTGGCGGCTTTGGGTTTGGACAACACTTGTTGATACCATTCCAAATAGGAATCGATATGGCGATCCATTCCGAATTTTTCGGACGCATGCCGAGCTGCAACCTCGCTCATCGCGCGGCGCAGTGAGGGATCTTTGAGGAGGCGCAGGGTACGTTCGGCCATGGCGAGGGCGTTGGCCTTTTCGACGAGGAAACCGGTGACGCCATCGATAATTTGCTCGGGAATGCCTGAGACAGCGGTCGCGATCACAGGACAGCCAGCCGCAGACGCTTCGAGGATGACGTTGGGAAAGGTGTCGGCGCGGGCGGCGTGCAGGAAGCAATCGGCAGCCTGAAAGTAAGCGGCCACGGCGTTGTGATCTGGCGCGTAGCCGGTGAAACGAATGCGCGCCTCGCCAATTTGTTCATCGGCGCCGCCTGCGCCCAACGCCAGAAAAATGACCTCGCGGCCAATCGGGAGCGACGCGATTTGGCGGATCGCCTCGCGGAGAGTTACGTCGTCCTTGAAGACATTTTTCCGCAGAGCCGCAGCTGCGAATAAAACGATGGCGGAGTCTGCAGGAAGATTGAGTCGTTGGCGCGCTTCCGTGACGGCGGCGGGTTTGAAAACGGAAAGGTCAACTCCATTCGGTATGATGCGAGCTTCAATGATGCCCGGAGCCAAAATCGACTGGTTCACCTTGTTCAATAACCATTGGCAGGGCGTGGCGATGTAGAGTTTGGAGCGCGCAAAAAGGTTGCGTTTAAATTCCCAATTGAACGCAGTGCCATCTCGGCGAATCGACGGGTAGATGGTCAGGTCCGGGCATTCGCCGCAACCGATCTTCCAGCGTTCGCAATCGAACGAATGCGCGCAGTGGCCGCTAAGCAGCCAGCTATCCTGCAAAGTGATGAAGAAGGAAAAACGTTCGCTCAACATCGGCAGCGCGCGAAGATCAAAGTAACCTTTCTCACCATGCAAATTGTGGGCGTGCAGAATGTCCGGACGCGCGGGGGCCAGTTCAGGCAGCCGCCAGGTGGTGGGCGCATGGGAAATTTCGTGCCCCATTCGTTTGCGATAATGGCGAACCAGCGATGATTCCGCTTTTTCCCAGGCGCTCGTTTTATCCGCGAGACTGAAAACGAAATCGTCATGCCCGCGTTTGGCTCCCGCCGCCATCCAGGCTTCCTGCCCGCGTTCGCGCAACCCCTGGACGAGCTTCATCGCGACCAATTCCGCGCCGCCTGGCTGGTCCGCGGTATTGATGTGCAGGATGCGCATTGGGTCAGGCTAGGCTCCCCGGCGCTTGCCGTGGATGTGGTCACGGATGTAGTCGCGAGGATCATTGTTGCGCGAGTGGAAATCAAATCCGTGATCGCGCAAAAACTTCTGAACAAATTCGCGCGTGCGATAACTCTCTCCGTCGCCATGATTGGCGCGAAAATCATGGCAACAAATGCAAAGATTATTCACCAGGCCGATGCTGGATTTCATGCCATTGAGGGCGGGCACTTCGGCGCCTTCAATATTCATCTTTAGGAAATCGATTCGTTCGATTTTCAATTCTTTGCACAAGTCATCGAGGGTCTTCGCCTCTACGACGGCGTCCGCAGCAGATTGGCTCGACGCCCAACTGGCAGTATTAGCCTCCCACAATCCAGCCTGACTGATGTTGACGGTGCCTGGGCGGTCCATCACGGCCAACTGGAATGCTGTCACATTTTTCAAGGAGTTGAGGACGCAAAGCCGCTTTAGCAAATCAAATGAAGTGGGATCGGCTTCGATGGCAATCACACGCCCCTCAGGACCGACCGCTTCGGAAAAGGGCAGAGTGTCTTCTCCGCGACCGGCGCCAATATCAAAAATTACATCGCCCCGTTTCGGACGGTATTCTCCAAACCAATGATCCTCCGCGAGGCTGAAATAGCGCGGTTTGGGTTCCACCCACGTTCGATACGTGCGCCGGAAATAATCAAACGTTGGTCCATCCGGGATCACATAATTTCCGACGCGATGCATCCAAATTCCGTCATACCAGACTTGAACGTGCCGGCCCGCAATCCGCCGGGCCGAGGCAGTGGCGATTTGAGAAAGGATGCCGCGTCCCCAGGAGCAATCCAGGGTTCTCGCGAGGCCTCGGCTAAACTTATTCATATGTTTCGGCGCCGCTTCGGCCGGCCTGTCGCAAATTAATGGAAAAATGGATCGCTGCCATATCAACGTTTGCGAAATCGGTGCAGCCACCTGAAGAGGAAATTCTGAAAACGCGAATAGTCCGCCGGAAAACCAATCAATGATTTCGGCAGCATTTGCACTCTCTCTTCCTCAATGTCCAGGAGATGCCAAAGCATTTTGCGGTTCCCGGCCAGCATGATTTTCCCGTCGAACCCGGAAAACAGGTGCGTGATTAAGGAAAGATCGCGACGCAGGTTCCGCACGGAGTTATCGGGGATTTGGAAGAGAGGCAAATATTTCGCGTCCACGAAAAAGCCGTTCCACGGCATGACGCAGACAAGTTCGTAGCCCTTTTCTTTGCCGAGGCGAGTTAGCGCAGTGATGCTGGCGCCGCGTTGCACGCGCGGGTCGGCTTCCTGGGCGTAATCGACTTCTGTCGGGATGGTGGGATTGAATTCGATGACAATGAGTTTGGGGCGAAATTTTGTGATCGCGTTCCAGGCGTGATAATCGTTGCCGTCAATGTCGATGGAGAGGAAATCGAAATTTTTCGGAATCGGAATGTCGGCGAGAAGCGCGTCCAAATTATCGTTTGGATCGAAGCCAACAAACCTATTCAGCGCTTTCACCTTCGGAAATTTTTCGTAATTCGCCAGCAGGTCTTTGAATTTGGCCGGATTGGCTTCGACGAAAACGCCGCTGTAATCTTTGTTGCGAAAAAGATTTGCGCAGTTGCTGAAATGCAGGCCATCCCACGCGCCGAATTCAACCGCCCACTTATCGCGTTCGCCGATGATTGTCAGGATCCGATCGATGATCCCGTCTTCGCCGGTTTGGGAGAATTCGTCCGCGGCCCATTTATTCAACAGGTAATCGGGCGCGTCACCGGGCGGCGCGATGGCAGTTTTATTGATGCTGGCTACTTCTCGCACAGGAAAAGCACGCGCGGTTGAGGGTGTGACGGCATCAAAGTCACTTGCTTATAATGTTGGCGAAGGGCTTTTTCGAAATTTTCGCGCGTGTACCATTCGCGGCCGGTGTGGTTCCAACTGCTGACGTGACTGTCTTCTTTGGGCACAAATTCAACCAGCAGCCAGCGGTTGGTGAATTGGCCGAACGAGCGGGCGCAAAGGTCAAAAGTGAACGATGCCTTGAACACCAGGTGATGCGTGAGGGCGAGGGCTAGCGCCAAATCACAACGCAACCGTTCCGAAGCCGGAGCAAATGTGCCGTTGCAAACACCGAGCGCCGCGGACGGATTTTCGATGTTCAACATCAGCGGCGTGAGATCCACGGCATTGGCGGTCAAATCTTCGAACAGATTATCGACGCTCGATTCATCGAGATCGCAGGCGGCGACCTGGCTGCCCATCGTCTGCGCGAGCCGCGCGTACCAGCCGCGGTTGCTGCCAATGTCGAGCGTGATGGCCGGTTTCGTTTTCAAGAGAACATCGTAAACCGTTTGCTGTTTGGGATTCCATTCGGGGCAAGGTTTGAGCGGGGGATTATCCTCGTAATAATTGGCCCAATAGGTGGCACGCTTGGGGCGTTTCGCAGATTGCACGCACTCGCGCAACACTTTCACAAAGGCCAATTGCCCGCCTAGCTCAGCGGCATCGGCTAATTTCGTGCCGGCTGGAGCGAGTTTGCGCAAGGCTTCGCGATCCGGATTGGCCGAAATTCCCTGCTTTGTTCGCAACAATTGCGCGACCGCGATGCGGCTTTTGAAGGCCGAATATTTGGTCAAGGCAAGGGTGCGGGCTTCGCGGCGCAGCACGCCGCCGGAAGATAAATCACGGAGAAGCGCGCGCGCGATGCGGCCATGCCCCGCTTCGGCGAGCGCGAGCGGATAGAGAACGTGATTCGCGAACTGATGATAGACGCCCCAGCGCCGTCCCGGTCCAGCCGGGGCAATCGAGGTGAAATCCACGAAGACCGGTGTAGGTCCGTCAAAAAGCATGTTGAAGCCGTGCCCATCTTTCAACGTGAGCCCGTACGGCAAAAGCTCCGCTGCCAATTCCAGCATTCGCAAGCCCGCCGCCTTCGTCATCATCGGGCTCCATTCGAATGGAAACGTGACGAATGGAATTCGTTCATGTTTGAGCACGAGGGGGAATTCTGCGGTCGAATGCTCGGTCACTTGGGTGCGGACGATTAGCTTGCAGCTAAATAGTTCCTGCATGAAGGGAAGCTCGGCGAGGGCTCGATAAAAGGGAGCCCAGGCGGGGCGAATGCCGCGGTAGAGATCGCCATTCCAGGTGAAAAGCTGGCCGGCGAAGTCGCCGTAGGACAACGGGTGACTTTGGAGTTCGTGATTCGGCAACAGCATAACGTCCGTTGATCGAGCCGGTCGTTCCGCCGAAATCGGACGGCAAAAGCTATGAAGTCAGATTTTTTGAGTCAAGGTTTCCTCCGCGATCCGGACAGGAACATGGTGGTAATTGTCGCGCTGCGACAATTCCGCCCGCGCAGCAGCGGGCGGAACGAAGAACCCACGCGCTGGAGTTTTCAAATTGCGCCGCTCTGCGCGGCGCTACTTGCCGCAGCGCGGCGAGTTCCACCACTGTCTCTCTTTTCACAAAATATTGGCGTTCCGGAACGGCCCGAGGCACGCTTTGCGCGCCATGTTTGAGTTTCTGCGCAGTATCGCTTATCTGGTGCGCCCGTACCGGGTTCGCATGGCTTTGGGGGTGATTTTTGGGGTGATTGCGGGGCTCGTGGAACCACTGTTGGTTTTTACCGTTGTCATCGTTTACAAGGTGATTTTTCCGGATGACACGAGCAAAGCAGATGAAATATTGGCCAACGCGCCTGGGTGGCTACAGGCGTGGATTGGCGATTTTAGCGCTGGGTCAAAGGCGGTTTTCGCGGCCAATCCAAAGCGAGCTTATTGGCTGGTGTCGATCATCCCGGCCGTTTTTCTCCTTCGCGGGATCGTCGGTTATCTCAACCAATATTTGTTGAATTGGGTGGCGATTCGAGTGGTGGTGGATTTGCGCCAGCAATTGTTCACGCATCTTATGGGGCTTTCGGCCTCGTTTTTTGGCAAGGCGCGTTCGGGCGAATTGATGACGCGCGTGTTGATGGACACGGATGCCATTCGCGGGGCGATTGGAAATTCTGTCTCCACGATGGTGAAAGATCCTGTGACGATCATCGCAATGTCCACATGGCTGCTTTATACGGAGCCGCGTCTCACGTTGATGTCGCTGGTGGTTTTGCCGGTTTGCATCGTGCCCATTTCCATTTACAGCCGCAAAGGACGCAAGGCCTCGGCGTCGTTGCAAGAGCACGCCGCCAATGTCGGGAGTCTGATGGTGGAAAGTTTCACCGGGCATCGGATCATCAAGGCTTACAACCTCGAATCCGTGGTGGTGCGCGATTTCAAAGCGCTGATCATGAAGTTTGCTTCCAACTATATGCGGCTGATTCGCGCGTTGGAGGCGCCGGGGCCGATGTTGGAATTTGCCGGCTCCATCGGCGTGGCATTCCTGCTGGCCTATGCGGTGCAACGTCCGACCGATCGACCGACGAGCGCCTCGTTTTTGGCGATTGTGATCGCGATCATTGCGATGTATCGACCAATCAAGTCGCTGGTGCGATTGAATGCGACGCTGCAACAGGCCCGCGCCGCCAGTCTTAGCGTTTTTCAATTGCTGGCCACGAAAACGACCATGCCGGAGCCGGTAAATCCGAAGCCGCTGCAAGCCGCCGGCGCAGATATTCATTTCGAAAACGTTAATTTTTCCTACGACGAGAAATCGGTGTTACAGGAAGTTCAACTGACGGTCAAAGCGGGAAAACTTTATGCGCTGGTGGGCAAAAGCGGCTCAGGCAAAACGACGCTGACGAATTTGCTGCTGCGGTTTTACGATCCAACTTCGGGAACAATTCGCATCGGCACAACGGACATTCGCGACGTGGCGACGCGCAATCTTCGCGATCAAATTGCGGTGGTGACGCAGGAGACGGTCCTCTTCAATGACACGATTCGAAACAATATCGCGCTCGGTCGCGCCGGCGCCACGGAAGAGGAGATAATCGCCGCGGCCAAACACGCGCATGCGCATGAATTCATCGTGCAAAATCCGGAAGGCTACGATCTGGTAATCGGTGAACGCGGGACGCGCCTTTCGGTCGGTCAGCGGCAGCGATTGACCATTGCGCGCGCCATTTTGAAGAACGCGCCGATTCTGATTCTGGACGAAGCCACCAGCGCGCTGGATACCGAGTCCGAGCGGATCGTGCAGACGGCGCTTGAAGAATTGATGGTTGGGCGCACGACGATCTGCATCGCGCATCGACTCTCCACGATCCAAAAAGCCGATGTCATCGTGGCGATGCAGGAAGGACGCATTGTTGAGATGGGCTCGCATGCAGAGCTTCTCGCCAAAAAAGGCGTTTATTACAATTTGCACCAACTGGGCCTCAACGCCTGACGTGGGCGTTGTTGAAAAGAAGCGTCAGCTCCTTTTCGGGGGAAGCCATCATCGCACGCGCAAAAAGGCCCGGCGCCAAGTGTTGTTCGTAATACAGGCGGGCCGCCTTGCGCATGGCGATGATTTGAGGGAGGGATAACTGAAGGGCTCCGCGCATAACGCGCAGCAGATCATCCCCACCGGCGAAGGCGAGGCAGTTTACGCCGTTCTTCAGTGGAGGATCGAGATATTCCGGATATTCCAGAATGGGGATTGCTCCCACTGCCATCGCTTCCGCAATGTTATGGCAAATGGGCATCGCTCCACCGGGACAGGCCACAAAGAAATCGGCTCTTGCCAAAGTTGCGAACCATTTGTCCTGCGGCACGCGAAAGGTTGAGCTCGCCATCACAAAGGAGGGACGCAAGGGCACGGTGTCCTGAATCGATGTAAGGACGTGAATTTCTTCTGGAGCCAGCCCTTGCTCCAAAACGCGCAAGACCGCCAACCGCGACATCTTTCCGAAGTTGCGCTCCAAAAGATCGCGCCCGTAGCGCGGTGTGATCGTCCCGGCGAAAAAAGCGCGCCACGGCCGGGACTGTTCCAAATTGATTTTGGTCAATTCACCAAGTTGTGGATAAAGATGAGGATAGACCCGAAACGGCAGGATCACATCGGTCTCGAACTTCGGGAGGCGATATTCGTAGGAGACATGGACCATTTTCGCTTGAGACGCATCAACACGCGCTCGATCCGTGACGACCGCGGCCAAGGCGCCGGCGGGAATTTCTTCGGCCTTTTCGCAGACACGAAATTCTCCATCCAACAGCAGCGTTTTATAGCGCTTGTAACGCATGCTGGAGAGGAAGGGAAAATTGGCGCGGTAACAGGCGGTGTATCCTGCCAATTCAAAATCACGGACGAGCGCGAAGGTATAACGGCCGGCGTCGATATCGATTTGTGAACTGGAGAAATCGAAGAAGATGAAGCGTTTCTTTTCGTCGCCTTTTTGGAATTGGCCACGCGCGACGATTTCGCGGAAGGTGCGCCGATGCGAAGGCAGGATGTAACCGCGATATTTGCGGAGGATGCGGTAGGCCAACTTCATGGCTTAGCGCCAGTAGTCCGTGATCCAAGGCGTGGGCCGCACATGACGAAAGAGGCCTTTGCCTTTGCCAGCGATGGCGTCGGCGGGCGTTGGCAGGCCGTGGAAGACAATGATCTTTGCGCCAGTCGGAACTTCGGGCGTTTTGAAAAAATTGAGCGGAAACATCGGTAGGCAACTGTGCTTGAAGCTGACGCACCAATCGCGCGGCCAATAAGTGAGGGCTCCTTGTTTGTCGATTTCGCGGGTGAGATATTCCTGTTCGTTGCGGACTTCCTGTTTCACCTGGTCGATGTTGGCGAGGAAATGCGCGAAGATATCGGGATGTGAATTGGTTTCGAAACGATAAACGGAAGAGTTGCCGGTTTTGCGCCACGGTTTGGCCCAGTCTTTGATGATGCAGAATTTCCCGGGGTGATCGAAAAAAGAGTCGATGGAGTTGATGATGACGATATCGACATCCAGAAAAAGCGTCGGTCCCTGCAAATCGGCGAGTGGGGCCGTGAAGGTCGAAAGCTTGCGCCAACCGCGTTCCTTGCCGGGCGGGAGAAACATCGTCGGGAGCGGGAGAGCGCGGATGCCTGCGCTCAAACCGGTCGAATCGTCCGTGAAGCAAATGAATTGATGCTTGCGACTCAGATGCCGCGACACCATCGAATGCAACCGGTTCACATATTCGGGGCCAAATTTCGTGCCCCATTTCATGCAGATGACGTTGACCACGCGGGCGCGAGGATAAGGGCCTCCCATTGTCGTGCGCTACAGTTTTGTTTTTGGAGTTTGGCGAGCCAGGCGGAATGAATTTATAAGGAGGAATGTCTTATTGTAGCGCTCTGGCGGGTATGTCGGAAGGGTCTCGTTCTCTTCATCAAGCCTATCACGATACGCAGTATGGATTTCCCATTCATGATGATGACGAATTGTTTGGGAGACTGCTTCTCGAAATCAATCAGGCCGGGTTGAGTTGGGAGACGATTCTAAAAAAGCAGGAAAGTTTTCGGAAGGCATACAGCAACTTTGAGGTCAAGCGAGTGGCCGCTTACACGGAGCGGGACCGAACTCGCTTGATGAACGATGCGGGAATCATCCGGAATAGTTTGAAAATTAATGCGGCGATTGAGAACGCAAAAACGATTCTCCAACTTCAAAAAGAATTCGGGTCGTTTGAGAAATGGATTGAGGCGAATCATCCATTGGCGAAGGAAGGATGGGTGAAGTTGTTCAAAAAGACGTTCAAGTTTACCGGCGGAGAGATTGTGAATGAGTTTTTAATGAGTGTTGGCGTGTTGCCTAACGCGCACGAGGAGAGCTGTCCGATTCACAGGAAAACGGTGAAAGAAAAACCGCTTTGGTTGAAGAAGCGGGCCTCAGTCTAAATTGGTAATTTGGTCTGAAACAATGCTCGCGGCCTTTCAGCCCTACAATATCAGGCGGAGGTGATGATTGGTTTGATGAGTTCGCCGTGGACGTCGGTGAGGCGGCGGTCGATGCCGTTGTGGCGGAACGTGAGTTTTTCGTGGTCGATGCCGAGAAGATGCAAAACGGTGGCGTGAATGTCGTAGCAATAGGTCGGCGTGCCGGCGGGTTTGTAGGACCATTCGTCGCTTTCGCCAAAAGTCGTTCCGCCTTTGATGCCGCCGCCGGCGAGCCAGTTGGTGAAGGTAAAAGGATTGTGGTCGCGGCCTTTGGCGCCCTGGCCGCACGGCATTCGTCCGAATTCGGTAGTCCAGAGGACGATGGTGTCTTCGAGGAGCCCGCGGGCTTTTAAATCTTTGATGAGGGCGGCGGTGGGGCGGTCCATGCCTGTGCCCATTTCGAGATGGTCGCGGGCGATGTCTTCGTGGCTGTCCCAGTTGCGGCGGGGGAAGCCGTTGTCGGCGCCGCTCCAGACTTGGACGAAGCGAACGCCGCGTTCGAGGAGGCGGCGGGCGACGAGGCAGCGGCGGCCCATGTCTTCGGTAATTTTTTCATCGAGGCCGTAGAGTTTTTTGGTGGCATCGGTTTCGCCAGTGAGGTCGAGGGCTTCGGGAGCGCTCACCTGGAGGCGGGCGGCCATTTCGTAGGAGGCGATGCGGGCGTCGAGGCGGGAATCGCCGGGGCGCGTGGCGAGATGTTCGCGATTCAATTGTTCGAGCACTTTGGCGCCGGCTTTCTCGCTGGCTGGCGTGACGAACTTCGCAGATTCCGGCGGGAACAAATCAAAGATGGGATTCGGTTTGCCGACGCGAATCATGGTGCCTTGATGAGCGGCGGGGAGGAAGCCGGCGCCCCAATTGGCCGGGCCATTGGGCGCAAAGCCGCGAATGTCGGGCAAGACGACGAAGGTGGGGAGTTCGCGATTCAAAGAACCAAGACCGTAGGAAATCCACGCGCCCATGTGCGGAAAACCCGGGAGAACAAAACCATTATTCTGCATGTAGGTGGCGGGGCCATGCACGTTGGACTTCGCAACCATTGAATGCACGAAGGCGATGTCATCCACGCAGGTCGCGATTTGTGGAACGAGTCCACTCATCCACTTCCCTGAATCGCCGTATTGCTTCCAGTCCCAAGGGCTTTTCATGACTGGGCCTGGGTCGCTTTGGAAAAGTTCGACTTTGCCGCCGGGATCAAATTTCTGACCGTGACGCGCGATCAATTGCGGCTTGTAATCAAAGGTGTCGCACTGGCTCGCAGCGCCAGACATGAAGAGTTGTACGACGCGCTTCGCCTTGGCGCGATGATGCAGGCCGCCATTCCATTCGGGCTTCGGCCTTACTTCGTCAGCAAGCAAACGCTCTTCGCCGAGTAATTGCGCCAGAGCGATGCCGCCAAGTCCGCCGCCGAAGCGCCACAAAAATTCTCTTCGATCAAAATTCATATCAATCCACAAAGGCGAATTCGCTCATGTTGAAAATCAAACGGCAGGCGCTGGGCATTCCATATTCGGTCGCAAACTCATTCAACCTCGCCCGCTCCGATGCGCTTGGCTCCCGGCCCAACGCGAGTTCAAAGGCGCGCGAGATGCGCTCATCCGGCGTCTTCGCTGATTCGAGGCGGGCCGCGAAATGTTCGGATTGTTTGAGGACGAAGGGATTGTTCAACGTGGCCAGCGCTTGGAGAGCGGTGAGGGTGACGTTGCGTTTGCCGGTGAGCAGCGATGAATCAGGACAATCGAGCGCGTCCATGAATGGATCGGGAACGCTGCGGACAATGAAACGATAGATGCTGCGGCGGCGGGCGCCTGGGGAGTCAACGTCGAAGCGCGTGTAATCGTAAATGGGCGAGTGATCGTCTTTGAAAAAGAACTGCTGGTCGGAGGGGCCGCCCATTTTGGAATCAAACTGGCCGCTGATCATCAGCATCGCGTCGCGCAAGCCTTCGGCATCGATGCGGGCGCGATTCATCCGCCACAGATACCGATTATCGCTGTCGATTTTGGCGAACTCGGCGTTGTCGCCGGAACTTTGGCGATACGTCTGGCTCGTAACGATCAGCTTGTGCAGCGCCTTGATCGACTCTCCGTTTTCCATGAACCAATAAGCGAGCCAATCGAGCAGCTCGGGATGCGTCGGCATTGAACCCATGTGACCGAAATCATTCGGTGAATCAATCAGGCCGCGGCCAAAATGGAATTGCCAGACGCGATTCACAATGGATTTGCGCAGCAACAAATTTTCGGAACGGGTCAGCCATTTGGCGAGCGCGGCGCGGCGCGAGCCTTCGTCCTCGCTCACTTCCAAATCTTCCGGCAAGCCTGGCAGGCAACCTAACGTTCCGGCCGTCACTTCTTTGTCCGCCTGTTTCACGTCACCGCGTTTGAGCAGGTGAACGGTGCGCGGTTTGCCGGGAGGCTTGAAACTGCCAATGGGTTGAAATCTATTGGCGGCGGCGTAAACCATGCGCACGGGCGGCATGGCTTTGATGGTGGCGTCAACCTCGGCCAGTCTCTTCTTAGCGTGTAGAAATTCTTCGCGCACGTCAGCCGGGAGGGTCGAGTCGAAGTTGGCCATGATTTTTTCGCGTTCGATCCACTTTTCCCACAGTTCAGATTTGGTGGCCACGGCGATGCCGTCGTTCAAATTCTTTTTGGCCCAACTTGGAGAGGCTTCGATGGAATCGAGGGCGCGAACGGTCGCGTTGGCGGCCACATTTTTTCCGCCGGAAATAACCCACGCTTCGCCAATGGCGAAAATGTAATCGCCCGTCCGCTTCCATAGTTTGGTTGCGGTGATGCGGACGTGTTTCGCCTTTTGATTCGTCTTGGCAACGATGACCGCGTTGCCCGGATGGGGGAAGTCCGCTTTAGTTTCGTCGCGCACGGTTTCGTAAGTCTTGAATTCGGGATCATCCGAAACATCGATGCGAAAACGGATCGGGAATCCGAAGCCAGGTCCCGGGTGGCTGGCGTAGGCCGTGTAGGCGGGAACCAATCCGATGGCTTCGATTTCCACGGGTTCTGGGAAATCGAGTTGGACCCACTTGATCAAGTCCTGGGTTCGTTCGATGTCCGAATGATAGCCGGGACTCGCCAGGGGGAGTTTTTCCGGATTTTCCGGGTTCCGGTCATCTTTCATCTTGATGACCCGGGCGATTGTTTTTTCGAGTTCGACACGCGCGTCGTCCAACGCTTTTCTTTTCGTCGCAGTTTCCTTATCGACGTCAATGGGGCGATCGGCGCGGTCCACGCCGGCGAAGACCGCTTGCAGGCGATAATAATCCTCCTGCGTGATCGGATCGAATTTGTGATCATGACAACGCGCGCAATGCACCGTGAGACTCAGGAACGTGGTCATGGTCGTCATCACCATGTCGTCGCGATCGTTGTAGCGCGCAATCAGGCCGTCGGTTTTTGATTCGGGCAATTCGGCGTGGCCGACGAAATCCCAGGGGCCCGCTGAAACAAATCCCGTCGCGACAATCGCGCGTGGTTCGTTCGGATAAATCACGTCGCCAGCCAATTGTTCCTGCACGAAGCGCGAATAAGGCATGTCTTCGTTGGCCGCCGCGATCACGTAATCGCGATAAGGCCAGGCGTTCGGGCGCGGCTTGTCTTTGTCGTAACCGTGCGATTCGCCGAAGTGAACGATATCCAGCCAATAACGGGCCCACCGCTCGCCGTAACGCGGCGAATCGAGCAGCCGATTCACCAATTGCTCATATGCATCCGGCGATTTGTCTTCGACGAAACGTTTGATTTCTTCAGGTGAGGGCGGAAGGCCGGTGAGATTAAAATAAAGCCGGCGGGCCAGCGTTCGGCGATCGGCTTCGGGAGAACCTTTGAGCCCTTCCTTGGCGCGCCGCTCTTCGATGAACGCATCGAGAGGATTTCGGAATTGGACGCCTGGGATTTGCGGCACGGCGGGTTTTTCGGATTTCTTGAAGGTCCAATAATCCGCCTTCCTCTTATATTTCGCGCTCTCGCGATCCGCGCCGCGCCCAGGAACCGCCAGCAATGCGGACGCGATCAACACAGCCAACGAAATATGGAACCGCAGGGTCATGCGTCCATTATAGCCGCTTCCTGCCGTACGACGAGAGTCAAAATGCGCGACGAACAAGCCGCTTGCTTCGTCGCGTTCCGCTCTTAAAATACTGTTATGCGCCGTCTGTTTTTTCTCCTCCTTGCCGCGTGTTCTCTTTCCCTGCGTGCAGCCGAAACCAATTGGAAACCGCTCTCACTTATCAAGGACAACAAAGTGGATCCGAACTGGGTCCACATCGGTTATGGTAAGTTCGTTGTGGACAACGGCGCCTTGCGCACGGATCCGGCTGGCGAAGGTCTTGGTCTGCTCGTTTACAAAAAAGAAAAGCTCGGAAATTGCCAGATCCGAGTCGTCTTCAAAACCAAGGATGCCAAATCCAACTCTGGATTTTATGTTCGCCTCAACGACGGAATTCTCCAGCAAATCCATAATCAAGGCCCGGCCTACGATCGCGACGCCTCCGGAAAAATTTCAGAGCCCTCCATGAAGCGCATGCAGGAATCCGCCGAAAAAGAAGAAGGCATCTGGTATGGCGTCCATCAAGGTTACGAAGTGCAAATTGCCGGCGGCGGCGATCCCGCTACCGGCACGGGTTCAATCTATTCTCTCGCGACGGCTTCAGGCGGATCGAAGGACGCCTCCACTGGTTGGAAAACGATGACCATCACGCTGGATGGCGACCGCATTTTCGTTGACTGGGAAGGGCAACGCATCACGTCCTTTGATTCCTCCGCCCCCAATCCGCCTCCGCGCAAGCTTTGGCATCAACCGAAGCGCGAACACAAACGCCCGCAAAAAGGTTACATTGGCCTCCAAACCCACGACCCCGGCGATATTGTTTGGTTCAAGGAAATCAGCGTTCGTCCCCTGCCCGGCAAGTGATCGCCAGTCTTACTCGGAGGTAAAAACGGATCGACAATTTGGACATCGCGTTGCGGTGGCGGTCGTGATCTGCTCGCAATTTGTGCAACGCCACACTCGTGATTTCCACCAACCGAGCGCGAGCAGCGGGGGCCCAACAATCGTCCCGATCGGATACCAAAACATGAGCAGCAGCCCGCCAACTTCCAGCGCCACGTAGGCCAGCTTATTATTCCGGCCCGGCCGTTTCCCCGCAATTCCCTGCAAATTCCCCGGCAACATCACCTGCTTCCGGCATTCGGGACATTCAGCCGCGTTGCCAGCTTCATAGCGAAGATAGGGAAAATTCGCGCCGCAATGGCGGCATCGGCAGGTTAAGACATCGCTCAAGCGGCCTAAATCGCTACCAAAAATGGCGCCCATCCTTCAAGGACGAATGGCCCTAATTCGGCTTGTTTTTTCGACTAATTCTGCCATCGTCCGCCCCATCAGCTAATGAAAAAAATCCTTCTCATAGACGATGAGCAGCTTCTTCGCGCTCTGATGCATACTGAGTTGGAGAAAAAAGGCTGGGAAGTTTTTGAAGCTCCCGATGGTGAGGTCGGCATCAAAATCGCCTTGCAGGAACGGCCTGACGTGGTTCTTTGCGATCTTCTGATGCCCCGCACGAACGGCTTTCAAGTTTGCGAAACGCTCCGCGCGAAGGCGGATTTTCTTCCACACACCACGATTATCGTCACCACCAGTAGTGGATACGATTCGGACCGCCTCAATGCACTTGAGGCCGGCGCCGACGAGTATCTGGTCAAACCATACCGTCCCGAACAGCTCTTTCAGCTCCTGGAGAAACACGGCTTCAATGGCGAACCATCTTTCGAGCCGCCCACGGCGTTCCTCGGGCAAAAAGACGAAGTTCTCCTGCGCTTTTGGGGCGTGCGCGGATCCATCCCCACACCGGGTCCCTCAACGGTTCATTACGGTGGCAACACCTCCTGCGTGGAGATTCGCGCGGACGGCCATTTGATCGTCCTCGACGCCGGCACGGGCATTCGTCTTCTCGGGCTTTCGCTCGTGGAAGAATTCAAGGACCGGCCCATTGAACTGACTCTTCTCATCACGCATACGCACTGGGATCACATCCAAGGCTTCCCATTTTTTCCGATTGCCTACGATCCCAAGAATTCTATTCGTGTGCTGGCTTTTGAGGGAGCGCGTAAAAGCCTCGAAGCGACTCTTTCGAGCCAGATGGAGAGTCCCTATTTCCCGATTAGCATGCAGCAAATGCCTGGGAACATCACCATCGAGGAACTCAAGGACAAACAATTTCCCATCGGCCCGATCAAGGTCGAAGCGATGTTCACCAATCATCCTGGCATTTGCGCCTGTTACAAACTGATCACCCGGGCCGGGGCGATTGTTTACATCCCGGACAATGAACTTTTTCAGCGCTTGCGCAGCGTAAAGCCAGATAGCTCCGTGGGACGCAGCGAGACAGAAGCTTTTGCCCGCGAGCGCGATCAGAAACTTTGCGATTTCATCCGCGGAGCCGAAGTAGTCATCATGGATTGCCAATACGACTGCACGGAATACCCGCGCTACGTCGGCTGGGGCCACAGCTGCGTCGATGACTCCATCGCCCTCGCGGTCGAAGCCGAAGTAAAACATTTTTTCCTCTTCCATCACGACCCAACCCACGACGACAAAAAGATCGGTCAAATGGTGGACGAAGCGCGCGCCCTGGCAAAAAAACTCGGGGGCGACTTCCCAGTGGACGCAGCTCGCGAAGGCTTGGAAGTCGTCTTAAAAGTCTCAGCGGCTAACAGGCGATAAGTTAGGATCCGATTTGGGAATCCACTCTGATTTTTTCCAAAGCCCTATTGCATTGCCGGATGCCTTAGCCGAAAATGAGGCGCCTGCATGAAAAGGATTTGGACCATGGCGATGGTGGGGCTTTTGGCGGCCGGGATGGCTCGCGCGGCTTCGTCAGACGCATTTTTTCCGTATCGATATCAAATCGAAAAGTTCCCCAACGCGCTGCAGTTGATCACCGTCCCCACCGATCATCCGAATCTTGCTGCAGTCTATATTGTGGTGCGCACCGGCTCGCGCAATGAAGTCGAGCCAGGCAAAAGCGGCTTCGCGCATTTCTTCGAGCACATGATGTTTCGCGGCAGCGAGAATTACACCCCCGACCAGCGCGATGCCGTCATGAAAAAAGCCGGCGCCGAGGTGAACGCCTACACCTCCGATGATCGAACCGTCTATCACGAGCTTTTCGCGAAGGAGAATTTGGAAGACGTCCTCAAAGTGGAGGCCGACCGCTTTCAACGTCTCAAGTATCCCGAAAACGGCTTCCGCACCGAGGCCCTCGCCGTCCTCGGCGAATACAATAAAAACAACGCCAATCCCATCAACAAGCTCTTTGAAGTCCTGCGCGAAAAGGCCTTCGACCAGCACACCTATAAACACACCACGATGGGTTTCCTCAAAGATATCGAGGCCATGCCCGGCCAATATCAATACAGTCTCGAATTTTATCGCCGCTACTATCGCCCGGAGTACGTCACCATCATGGTCGTCGGCGATGTGAAACATGAAAATGTCAAAGCGCTCGTCCAAAAATATTTTGGCGATTGGAAGCGCGGCGATTATGCGCCGCCTATCCCGCCGGAGCCACGGCAGCAAGCCGCTCGAACCACGCACGTTGATTGGCCTTCGCCCACGCTTCCCTACATCGTGATTGCTTTCCACGGCCCGGCTTATTCCGACACCAAAAAAGATAAGGCGGCTCTCGACTTTTTAGAATCAGTTGCGTTCGGCGAAGATTCCGATCTCTACCAAAAACTCGTTCTTAAGGAACAAAAGGTCGATATGCTCGCCACCAGTTTTGACAATCAGATCGATCCTGAACTATTCGCCGTGGTGGCTCGCGTGAAGGATGGGAAGGATGTGAATTATGTGCGTGATCAGGTCCTGACCACGTTCGAGCGATTCACGAAAGAAACGATTCCCACCCAAAAACTCACCGACACCCGTTCGCGTTTGAAATATGGCACCGCGCTGAGTTGGAATAGTTCCGCCGCCATCGCCCGCTACCTCGCGCCCTACATTGCCCTCGGCGGCTCTCCAGAAACGGTCAATAAAGTCTTTGCCCTTTACGAAACCATTTCGCCGGAGGGCGTGCGGGATATGGCGAAAAAGTATTTCACCGAAAACAACCGGACCATTGTCACACTGGCCGCCAAAAAGGGGGAATAATATGCAACGCTGGATCTTGATTTTTGCCTTGGCCTTAACCTTCGGCTCAAATTTCGCCAAGGAACCCAACACCCTTCTAATGCGTTCGAGTTCACCCATCGTGAACTTCCGCATCCTTTTCATGACTGGAGCCGCAGAAGATCCCGTCGGCAAGAAAGGCATATCGGCGCTCACTGCGGCGATGGTTTCCCAGGGCGGTTCGCAAAAACTTCCCTACGACGAAATCATCAAGCGGATGTATCCCATGGCCACCAGCTTTGGAGGTCAGGTGGACAAGGAAATGACCGTCTTCGTCGGTGCCACCCACAAAGACAACGTCGATAAATACTACGACCTGATTCGCCAGATGCTGCTCGAACCCGGCTTTCGCGAGGAAGATTTCACGCGCCTTAAAGAAGACGCGATCAACTTCTTGAAAGTCTCTTTGCGCGACGGCAACGACGAGGAACTCGCCAAAGAGCAGCTCTACAACGTCATTTATAAAGGCCAGCCTTACGGCCACCACAACGTCGGCGCCATCGCTGATCTGCAGAAACTTACCCTCGACGATCTTCGCGCCTGGTATAAGGAACATTTCACCCTCGACAATGTCGTCATTGGACTCGCTGGCGGGTTCACGGAAGACTTTGAAAAAAAGATCCGCAGTGATTTCGAGAAACTTCCCGCCGGCAAACTAAAAGCGCCGAAGGTCGCAGCTCCGAATCTTGAGGACGGCTGGCAAGCCGAAATCATCCAGCGCGAAACGCGCGCCACGGCCATCTCTCTTGGTTTTCCGATCAGCGTCCGCCGCGGGGATCCGGGTTGGCCCGCCCTGGCGCTGGTTTCCTCTTACCTCGGCCAGCATCGTTCCAGCAACAGCCACCTTTACCAACGCCTTCGCGAAGCGCGCGGGCTAAACTATGGCGACTATTCCTACATCGAATATTTTCCGCGCGGCATGTTCCAATTTCAGCCGGAACCCAATCTCGGTCGCCAACAGCAAATATTCCAAATCTGGATCCGCCCCGTTCCTCCTGAGCAGGCCCACTTCGCCCTGCGCGCGGCGATGTTCGAATTCGACAAATTATTGAAGGAAGGCATTTCCCAGGAATCTTTCGAGGCCACTCGCGAATTCATCGTCAAGAACGTCCCCACGCTCGTGCAAACTGAAGACGACGCGCTCGGCTACGCGTTGGACAGTCGCTACTACAACACTTTGGAATACACCAAATACATTCGTGAAAACTTGTCCAAACTCACACGTGAAAAAGTGAACGACGTTTTGCGCCGCTATTTGAAGCCGTCGAAAATGCGTCTCGTTTTCGTGGCCAAGGACGCCGAAAAACTTCGCGACGCGCTTGTCGCCAACAGCCCATCCCCCATGACTTATAACTCGCCCAAACCTCAGGAAATTATGGACGAGGACAAGATCATCGAGAATTATCCGCTCCCGATCAAAAAGGACGCGGTCAAAATCATCCCGGTGGACCGCGTCTTCCAGGACTAATTCCGCTCCGGACGATGCGCGCTATGGCACGCTTTGCAATTGGAGGCTTCCTTGAAAAGCTCCACCCCATTGGCCTCGCCTTTTTGCAACGCCTTGGCCGCCGCGACCAGCTTGGTGTTCTTTTCCTTCCAGCTCGCTTCGTCTCCTTTCGGCGGATGCGTCTTGGCCATTTTTTCGTAAGCCTGCACCAGTTCCTTCTTTTCCTCCGCCGAAGCTTTGCCCATGGCCGCTTTTTTGGCCACGTTGTCCTGCCCTTGCGGCGCTTTGTGATACTTCTTCATCACCTCTTTGATGATCTCTTCATCCTTGGAATCAGCAAAGGTGACCGGTGAAAACAGAGCAACAGCCAGCGCCGCGCCCGCGAGTAACGACAGAGTTTTGGAATTCATGACAATCAGAATTAGCGTTGGACCCGCACACTATCAGCCGCCTATTCTACGTCAAATACCAACCTTGCCGGAACAGGAAATGCTAACTTGGCTGTAGATATGCGTCGCTTTGGGATGAACCGATCCGCAATCAACAGCGGCTTCACGCTCATCGAACTGCTCGTGGTCATCGCGATCATTGGCATTCTGGCCAGCATGTTGCTCCCTTCCCTCAGCAGCGCCAAGGAACGCGGCCGCGAAGCCCAATGCCTCAACAACGTCCGCCAGATCGGCATGGGCACGCAGATGTTATGGGACGATAACGAGTTCAAGATGAGCGCGGTTAGCGGCGGCTACGATCCTCAACCCGGCTGCCTGCTGCTCCGATACGGCCCCGCCAAACAACGCAGTCTCTGGCCGTACCTGGGTGTTTCCGAAGTCTTCCGCTGCGGCGCCGATAAGGGATTGAATAGCGCCGATTGCCCCGACCATCCCGACACTACGCTGCTCCCGACGGCCTTCAGCACACGCGGCTTTAGTTACCAACAAAACCTCGGCCAACCTGTCGGCATGACGCGGCCCTACACATTGCATCCCGACGACGGTTCGATCCTGGGGAAAAATGAATCGTGGATTCCGCAGCCCACTAAATTCATCATGTGGTACGAACCGCCTGCCGTCCCGCAAGTCTGCCATCATTCCACCGAACATTTTCGTCCCACCTGGTACCAATGGCATCGCGCGCGCGGCCGCTCTTTTCCCGATCCCCGCCTCGCCCCGGCCCTTTTCTATTCAGTCACCGGTTTCATGGACGGCCACGTGCGCGTCCTGAATTTCTCGCCCTCGCTCCGCAACGACCCGTATCATTTCGCGGAGGAAACCAAAGATTGGATGTGGTATAAACCGGCCAGCCAAGCGACCCAGTTCTAACTAAAACATGTCCACCGCGACCGAAGTTTCGCAAATGACCATTCGGGAACTCACCGAGTTCTCAGCGGGCCTGAGCGAAGCCATCCGCGCAAAAGCCGACGCGGACAAATTTCGCCCCGTCGTCGAAGAAGCCCTAAGCGGCGAATGCGTCCAATGCGGCATCCGCGTCACCGGCGCCGAACTGCTGAAGCTCGGCGAAGGCAACGCCGCAAATGACCCCAAGGTCGAACGGCTCAAAAGCGGCTATTGCGCCCGCAACGGATGCGACAGCCATTTCTATCGCGTCACGCGCGCGTCCCATCCGCAGATCGATTGGCCAAAGCTGATCGCCCCCGCCCAGGAAATTGTCCAAACTAAAACCGAAGCCGAGCAAGCCGAGGCCGACCTCACAAAGATGGCCCGCCGCCATCGCAACATCCTCCGCACCGCCGTCATCGTGGGCGTTTTCTTCCTGGTCGTCATTTTACGTCAAATTTACTTCGGCGGCTCCATCCCCTTCATCCGCGAACCTGAAGCATTCAAAGTGGATCGCGGAGTCGCCAGCGACGGTCACTGATGCCAATGGCTCGCCGCAATTTGATCGATCTGGCCACGCTTTTTCTGAAACTCGGGACCATCGCTTTCGGCGGGCCCGCCGCGCACATCGCCATGATGGAGGAGGAAGTCGTACGACGACGCCAATGGCTCACTCGTGATGAATTTCTCGATTTGCTCGGCGCCACAAATTTGATTCCGGGCCCGAACTCAACCGAACTCGCCATTCATATTGGCGCGCGGCGCGCCGGTTTCCCCGGCCTGCTCGTGGCGGGCGCTTGTTTTATCTTGCCCGCGATGTTCATCGTCATGGCCTGCGGTTGGGCCTACGTGAAGTTTGGCAAACTCCCGCAAGCTGAAGCCGTCCTCTACGGCGTCAAACCCGTCATCATCGCAGTCGTCGTTCAAGCTTTGTGGGGCCTTCTCAAAACAGCTGTGAAATCGCAAGCTCTCGCTCTTTTGGCGGTCGCTTCGGTAGCCGCCGTTTTTCTCGGCGTCAACGAACTGTTGGCGCTCTTCGTGGCCGGAATCCTCATGACCGTTCAACGAAAAGCGCCAGCCACCACGCTGGCCATTGCTGCGCCATTCGCGCTTTGGCCCATGTTCCTCAGTTTCCTCAAAATCGGTTCCGTCCTCTACGGCAGTGGCTATGTGCTGCTCGCGTTTTTGCGCGGCGATTTTGTGGAACGCCTCGGCTGGCTGACCGAAGCCCAATTGCTGGACGCCGTCGCCATCGGGCAAGTCACGCCTGGCCCGGTTTTTACGACCGCCACGTTCATCGGCTACATCCTCGGCGGGCCGACCGCGGCCATCGTCGCAACCATTGGAATTTTCCTACCCGCCTTTTTCTTCGTGGCGATCAGCGGACCACTTGTGCCGAAAATTCGCAAGTCCCCCGCCGCCGGAGCGTTCCTGGACGGCGTAAACGTCGCCTCGCTCGCCTTAATGATCGTCGTCACATGGCAACTTGCTTCAGCTGCTCTGATCGACGGTCTCACCTTTGCGCTCGTAATCACATCCGGATTTTTGCTCCTTCGCTACAAAATCAATTCAGCCTGGCTGGTCCTGGGCGGCGCTGCTGTCGGTCTTTTGAAGCTCCTTCTTCGCTAGGCGCACGATGTAAACAAGGGCCGCGGCCGTCGCCAAAAGACCGACGGCATAAACGGCCCATTCCACCGTCGTTCGATCCGTGCGAGCCTCACCGATCTGCGCCAAATCGCCAATCAATGTTCCCACATAAACATAAGCTGCTGCTCCGGGAATAATCCCAAGCGCCGTCGCCAAAAAATATTGGCCGAAAGAAATTCCAGTTAGACCCAGCGCGTAATTCAACACGTTGAAAGGAAATACCGGAGCCAGCCGCATCAACAACACGACCCGCCACCCACTCCGCTGAACTGCTTCGTCGACCTTCGCCAGCGACACTCGATTCTTCAGTCTGCCTGCCACCCAATTGCGCCCGAGATATCGCGTGCACAAAAAAGCGGCGGCCGCGCCCAAATTTGCGCCGAGCAACGCCACTGCCAGTCCCTTCCAGAATCCAAACAAAATCGCCGCCCCCAACGTAAACGGCGACCCCGGCAAGCCCACCACCGTCGCCAACGCATACGCCAAAACGAACAGAGCCATCGCCTGTTCCTGCGCCGCGATCCAGTGAATGATTCGAAGCAGCTCCTGCTGCATCCGCCGATTTGGCCGCTTCAGCGTCTCGGAAGCAAGCGCGCCTTTCTTGACCGCCGCGCCCCACCCGCCTACAGTCCGCTACGAAATGAAAAGAGTGTTGGTTGCATGCCTGTTGACGATTTTCGGCGCCGCGATCCTTCGCGCGCAGGATTCATCGAAAGTCAACGGACTCATCGTGATCGTCAACGATAAGGTCATCACCGAGAAAGATATCTACCAATCTATTTTCAAGGAATTGGATTTCCTCGAACGCCGATACGCGACACAACCTCAGGTATTCGCTCAACGGAAAAAGGCTCTTATTGAAGAGAGCATCGAAAACCTTGTCGAACATCACCTGGTCCTCCAGGAATATAATACCGTCGCCAGACCGATCCCCGAAAGTTACATCGACAACCGCATCAACGAAGACATCAAGCAATACGGCGACCGTTTGAACTTGATGAAGACTCTCCAGGCCGAGGGGCTCACCTGGGAAAGCTACCGCCAAAAAATTAAGGACAAAATCATTCTGCAATTAATGTGGAATGCCAAAGTGCCTCCCGACCCAGTCGTTTCCCCGACCAAAATCGAAAATTATTACGTGGCCAATCGCGATAAGTTCAAATTGGAAGACCGCGTTTCGCTCCGCATGATTGTGCTCACCAATCGCCCCGGCGATACATCTTTTTCCGCGGTGCAGCTCGCCAAAGAGATCGCCAAAAAAGTTGATGAAGGCGCGCCCTTCGCCGAAATGGCCAAAATTTATTCCAGCGGCTCCACTGCATCGCAAGGTGGCGATATGGGTTGGATGGAAAAGAAAATGTTCCGCGAGGAACTCTCCGCCGCCGCGTTCGCCACCAAACCCGGCACGCGTAGCGAACCCATTGAAGTTGGAAGCAGCGTCTTCCTGATGTTCGTGGAAAAAGCCGATCTCGCTCATACCCGGAGCCTCTCCGAAGTCCGCCAGGAAATTGAAGATACGCTCAAGGCCGAAGAGTCAAAACGGCTGCGCCAGTTATTCGTCGAGCGATTGAAAAAGAAAGCGTTCGTTCGCTACTTCTAATAGGAAGGCCATGACCGGCCGCATTGGGATCACTTTGGGCGACGTGACCGGCATCGGTCCGGAAGTCACGCTCAAAACTCTCGCGCAATGGCCGGCCTCAAACGTCCGCTGCCTCATCATCGGCGACGCCAATCGCCTCCAACGCCTCAATGACCGTCTCGGACTCAGCGTCCAACTGCAAGCCTTCGAAAGCTGGGATAAGCCCGGCCAATTCTTCGTCCTCGACGGCGCGATGCTCCCGGAAAATCTCCCCGCCGGTTCTCCACACGCAGCCGAAGCTGCTCTAAAATTTCTAGAAGAAGGCGTGGCTCGCTGCGTCGCTGGCGAACTCGACGGCATCGTGACCGCCCCCGTGAACAAGGAATCGATTCTTAAGCTCGGCAAACCCTTTGTCGGCCAAACGGAATGGATATCCGAACGCGCCAACGCGCACCGCACCGCCATGATGCTCCTTGGTTCCGACGATCGCGGTCGCTGGCTCCGCGTCGCTCTCGCCACCACACATTTGCCCATCAAAGACGTGGCCGCATCACTCGACGCCAAGAAAATCCAAACAGTTATCGAACTCGCTTCGGAAGCCTGCGCGCAACTCGGCTTGCCGCGTCGCCGCGTCGGAGTTTGCGGCTTGAATCCGCATGCTGGCGAAGGCGGCGAACTTGGCACGGAGGAAATCACCACCATCGCTCCCGCCGTCCAGGCCGCGCGCGCAAAAAAAATTGAAGCCATTGGCCCCCTCGCCGCCGATACGCTTTTCCATCATGCTTATCGAGGAGACTACGACGCTGTCGTGGCGATGTATCACGACCAGGGACTTGCGCCGATGAAAATGGTCGCGTTCGACAACGGTGTGAACTGGACCCTCGGCCTCCCTTTCGTCAGAACTTCGCCCGATCACGGCACCGCTTACGACCTCGCCGGCCGTGGCGAAGCCAACCCTTCCAGCATGATTTCCGCCGTCCGCCTCGCCTGCCAGATCGCTTCAAAATCCCCCTAAATGCCTGGGAAAGTTGTGGTGGAACTCGTCGCGCTGCGACGAGTAGCGCTGCGCAGAGCGGCGCAACGACTGGCACGCGCGTTGACAGATCGTTCCGCCCGCTCTGCGCGGGCGGAATCGTCGCAGCGCGACGATTTCCACCAAAGGATTAATCGGTGAAATTTGGGATTCTGCCTTCAGCAAAATAAATATAAGGCCAATCCTCAGGGCGGGTAATAAGATTTTGACGGACGGGGTTTTCTAGAATGTAAATTGCCTTTTGCTGGCGGCTCTCATCGCTCCGCAAGCGATGTTCGAAGAAATCGCGTTGCCACACGATCCCCAAGTGTTTCGCGGTCCACTCCTTCCATTTTCTGAGAATTCCCCAAATACGTTTTTCCGAGGGTGGAACGAAATTAAGGCATGGAGATGATCAGGCATCAGCAGCCAGAGGTGTGGCCACCAAAGGAAATTCTCCTGACGATGGCGAATGGTTTCGAAAAGAGGTTCGGATACGGACGGATTTGCTAGTTGATTCCTAAAGCGTTCGCGACAGTTGATAGTGATGAAATAAATTTGCCGATGAGGATCCACCCAAGCTGGAATCTCGTGAGGGAGACGCTTCGTGGATGGCTCATCGAAAAAAGATAGTCGGCGGCAATCACCTGCGACGAGCCGAAAACGGAGTCCCAGTGTGGTGGAACTCGTCGCGCTGCGACGAGTAGCGCCGCGCAGAGCGGCGCAATCAACTGGCACGCGCATTGACATATCGTTCTGCCCGCTGCTGCGCGGGCGGAATCGTCGCAGCGCGGCGATTTCCACCACCACAATTACCGCGAAATCTGTGCGTGCAATTCGCGCGGGATTATGTTATCGTGCTTTCCAATGTTTCCAGCGGTAGATACCAAGAACGCTAGGGCCGTTCAGGAGGAAGTCCTTTCCGTTTATCAGTCAATGTTCCCCGCTGGAGAACAAAAATTCCTCTCCCGCGCCTTCGAATGGGCCATCGATTGCTTCCGTGGACGCTACGCAAATTACCAATCGATCGACGCCCTTTACCACGATTTGGAGCACACGCTGCAGGGCACACTTTGCTTCGCCCGACTCCTCCAAGGTTACCACCGCACCAAGGCCGAACCGCAACTCTCCGAAAAAATGGTGCAGCTCGGTTTCCTCGCTATTCTGTTGCACGACACCGGCTATTTGAAAACGCGCGACGACGTCGAAGGCACCGGCGCCAAGTACACGTTGATTCACGTGAACCGCAGTTGTGAATTCGCCGATCGCCTGCTCAGCGAAAAAGGCTATTCGCAAAACGATATTCGCGCCGTGCAAAACATGATTCGTTGCACGGGCGTCAACGTCGATCTCACTAAAATTCCTTTTACCTCCGAAGAAGAGCGCGTCCTCGGATACGCACTCGGCACCGCCGACCTCCTCGGGCAAATGGCTGCCGAAGACTACATTGATAAACTGGGCATCCTCTTTTCCGAATTCGAAGAGTCTGCTAAATTCAACGCTGGCAAATTTACCGGCGCAGGCGCTTTTTCCAGCGTCGATGATCTGCGGACGAAAACGCCCATGTTTTGGGAACGTTATGTCCTGCCAAAAATCAAAGGTGATTTTCGCGGGCTCTTCCGTTACCTCGGCCGCCCCGTCGCCCAGGACGACAACTACTACCTGGCTCGCATCCGCTCCAACCTCGACCGCCTCCAGCGCGAACTCCAATCAGCTGCTGCTTAGGGGCGTACCCTAATTTAATTTTCACCCCGCCAACCGAATACCGGCCCGTCCCCTCGCGTCCAACATCCAACTTTGGCAAACCTCAAGGGGTAAGCTGGAAAGGATCAATTTGTTGCAGAGCGCAAAGAATCTATACGGATTTCGAGTGGGAGCCACCGACGGTTTGGCCGGGGGCGTGGTTGATTTTTATTTTGATGATCGCGATTGGTCAGTGCGGAAAGTTGTTTGTTCCCAACACCCAACCCGCTTTCAAAAAGCGGTTCTCCTGGACCCCGCCGCCGTCCGCCAGGTCGATGGCCGTGAAAATGTTTTGCATGTAAACATCAGCAAAACCGAATCCGAGTCCCTCCCATTGGCCTCGAGTCTCCTGCCCGTTTGCCGCCAATACGAATTGCGCCTCGGCGCGCGCCACGCCACTGCGGCAGCGGGCGATCCGCATCTCCGCTGCACCACGGCTGTCGCGGGCTACGAAATTCACGATCCGGAACAGCACCTCGGCATCGTTCACGATTTCCTCATCGACACAAAAACCTGGACCATCGCATTCCTGGTCGGCCGCCGTTTCGGCAGCCGCGAACACGAATTCCTCGTCGAGACCAAATCTGTCGGCCAAATTTCCTTCGCCAGCCGCCGCGTTGGCATTGCCAAATCATCGCATTGGGACCTTGTTTTCTCCGAACGAAACGGTTATGATCGGCTGTTTTTAAATTCCGTAGCCGTATCATAACGACGAATGAAAAACTGGCAGATTCCGCGGCGCACATTTCTTAAAGGTCTCGGCACTGCGGTCGCTCTGCCGTTGCTCGAAACCATGGCGCCCGCCGCCGCTTCTGCCAGCGCCACCACGACTCCGCGCCGCATGGCCTTCGTTTACGTGCCCAACGGCGCCAATATGGCCGACTGGACACCGAAAGCGACTGGCGCAGATTTTGAGCTGCCCCGCATTCTTAAACCGCTCGAAAAAGTCCGCTCCGAAGTTTCCGTCCTCTCCGGCCTCACCCATGACAAAGGCCGCGCCAATGGCGACGGCGCCGGCGACCACGCCCGCGCTTCTTCAACTTTTCTAACCGGTTGCCAGCCACGCAAGACCGATGGCGCCGATATCAAAGTCGGCATGTCCGCCGACCAAATGGCCGCCGCGAAAATCGGACGCCAAACCCGTTTTGCTTCTCTGGAAATTGGTTGCGATCGTGGTCAGCAAGCCGGCAATTGCGACTCCGGTTATAGCTGCGCTTACTCTTACAACATCGCGTGGAAAACCGAATCGACTCCGCTCCCGCCCGAAGTGAATCCCCGTTTGGTTTTCGATCGCCTTTTCAGTGTCGAAAATTCCGCCGCCACTCCGGAGCGCCGCGCCATCCAGGAACGCCAGCGCCGCAGCGTCCTCGATTTCATTCTCGAAGATGCTCGTCGGCTGCAATCCAATCTCGGCGCCACTGATCGCCGCAAGCTGGACGAATACATGACCGCCGTCCGCGACCTTGAGCAGCGCATCGAGCAGGCCCAAAAATTCCAGGTCGCCATTCCCAATCTCAATCAGCCCGCGGGCATCCCGGACGATTACGAATCGCATATCCGGTTGATGTACGATCTGCTCACGCTCGCGTTTCAAACCGATTCCACGCGCATCGCCACGTTCGTCGTGGCCCATGACGGCAGCAACCGTGCCTATCCGTTTATCGGCGTCAGCGATGGCCATCACGATCTTTCCCACCACGGCGACAATGCTGAAAAGAAGGAAAAAATCGCGAAGATTAACACCTTCCACATGACCCAGTTCGCCTACTTCCTCGAAAAAATGCGCGGTATCAAAGAAGGCGAATCCACCCTCCTCGATAATTCCCTGATTGTTTACGGCAGCGGCCTGGCCGACGGCAACGCCCACGCCCACGACGATCTCCCCGTCCTCCTCGCCGGTCGCGGAGAAGGCGCCCACCAACCCGGCCGCCACATCCGTTACGCCAAAGAAACGCCCATGACCAATCTCTACATGTCGATGCTCGACCGCGTCGGCGCCAAGGTGGACCGCATCGGCGATAGCACCGGCTTCCTGAAGCAACTTTCCTGACCGCGCCCGCTCCTCGGAAGGAATGGCGTCAAAAACACGATCTGGTAATTTTCGGGCGTGAATTCCGACCCTGCCCTTTCTGTGCAGTCGCCGAAATCAAGTCGCCCGGCCACGCCAAAGCAAATTTTTGGCCTCAGCTTTCTTGAATTCACCATCATGGCCTTCACTTCGGCGGCCATTCTCCTGGCTTCATGGCTCAAAGCGTGGCCCATCGAATTGACGGAAGCGTTTGGTTTCGTCACCGGCGGCATCTGCGTCTGGCTCGTGGTGCGTGAACACATGTGGAACTGGCCGCTGGGTCTCCTCAATAACGTTTTCTTTTTTATCCTCTTCTTCAAAGGCCGGCTCTTCGCGGATATGGGCCTGCAAGTGGTTTACCTCGTTCTCGGCATCTATGGTTGGTGGAATTGGCTTTTCGGTGGTGCGCAACGGAGCGTTCTGAAAATCAGCGGCACAACCCGCATTGAGTGGCTACTGTTGCTTCCCGCCATTCCACTCGCCACCTGGGCCTTGCGAGAACTCCTCCTTGCCGTGAATGGAGCCGCTCCGTTTTGGGATGCTCTCACCACCATTCTCAGCCTCGTTGCGCAATATCTTCTCTGCAAAAAGCGTCTTGAAAATTGGGCCTTCTGGATCGCCGCCGATCTTATCTATGTTCCGCTCTACGTGAGCCGCCAACTTCCCCTCACCGCCGCGCTGTATGCCGTTTTCCTCGCAATGTGCTTCACCGGCATTTACGAATGGAAAAAATCGATGGCCAATGCCAAATGAAACATCCCCTCGGCCTCGTCATCGGAAAGTTCTACCCGCCCCATCGCGGCCATAAGCTGCTCATCGACACTGCCGTCGCGCAATCCGATCAAGTTGTCGTCATTCTCTGCGCAAAGCCCACTGACACCATCCCCGGCGATCTTCGAGGTCAATGGCTAGAGGAAATTCATCCCACCGCACACGTGATGGTCATCGACGATCGCTACGACGAAAATGATTCGCAAGTGTGGGCCGAGAACACCATTCGATGGCTCGGCCGCGCTCCGGACGCCGTTTTCACTTCAGAAGATTACGGCGATCGCTACGCGGGCCTGATGGGTTCAAAACACGTCTGCGTCGATAAGCCGCGCCAGCGCACACCCATCTCTGGCTCAGCCATTCGCCGCGATCCGTTTGCAAATTGGGATTTCATCGAACCGCCCGTGCGCGCCTGGTTCGCCAAGCGTGTTTGTGTCCTCGGCTCCGAATCAACCGGCACCACCACTCTCGCGCGGGCCCTGGCCGCTCATTTTCAAACCGCCTGGATCGCGGAATACGGACGCGAATATTCCGCCCGAAAATTTGCGCAAAACGATTTCGTTTGGAACACCGCTGAATTCGTCACCATCGCCCAGGAACAAAACCGCCGCGAAAACGAAGCCGCTCGGCAAGCCAATCGCATCCTGATCTGCGACACCAACGCCTTCGCCACCACCCTCTGGCACCGCCGCTACCTCGACTGCGCCAGCGACGCGGTTGCCGAAATTGCGCGCCAAAATCGCTGCGATCTTTACCTCCTGACCGGAGACGAAATCCCGTTCGTCCAGGACGGACTTCGCGACGGCGAGCACATTCGCCATGAAATGCAAAACTGGTTTGAACAGGCGCTCGCGGAGCAATCCGCTCCTTGGCATTTGCTAAGAGGGTCCCCATCGCAACGTCTCAACGAATCCATCCAGCTCATCAAGTGGCTTTTCGCGACGTCAACCTGGTCCCCACCGTGATCGCTCAACCATCTCATTCCCTAAAAAGATTTTGAGCGCTCAAATCGGTTCCGCCGTCCAACCCCTCCGAACCCTTGCCGTAATCGGCGGGTCACTCTACGCTCAACTTATGAATCGCTACGCGCTGTTCACCGCCATTTTGCTCGCATTGGGAAACCTGTCGCCCGCCCAGGACGCCTCCTCGCGCGCCGCCGCCATCGCCGCCCAACAGGAAGCCGCCGAACGCGATCGCCTCCTCAATAACTCCATCCAGGATCTCCAACGCACTGTTGCCAACCAACAATCCGAAATCAACCGGCTGAAATCGCGAAACGAAGATCTCGTTCATCAAATGAACGAAATGAACGTCAAATTTCGCGAAGCGCTCGGCAGCACCGTCACCCAAAAGCAACTCGAACGATTGGTCGATTCCTTAAAGGAAGTGGACCGCAATCGCATCGCCGACCGCAACCTCTTCATCGAGCAAATCAAGCAGATCAAGGAAATCGCCTCCAAACCCGCCGCGCCACCGATCGTTGTTACAAACTTCGTCAGGACTCGATACGAGCCGCCAATCGAGAAGGAAAAGGAAAAAGAGAAGGAAGAAGACCAGATTCCAAGCAATCCCAACGGCTATTACTCTTACACCGTCAAAAAAGGCGATTACTTGAGCACGATTGTCGCGGCCTACAATGCGGAATTCAAAAAGGACGGAAAACCACAAATCACCATCGATCAAGTTAAGAAGGCCAACCCGGGCATGAACCCGAATAACATTCCCGTCGGAAGGAACCTGAAAATTCCCATTCCATCCGATAAATAGTATGAAACAGGTCCGCCGCTGGCATCTGTTCCTAAGCTGCTTTTTCGCGCCGTTGCTCCTCTTCTACGTCGCGACTGGCTGGTATCAGACCCTCAGCGTCAACCGCAACAAATCCCCCGGCGAAGCCGAAGACCTCGTTTCCAAACTCACCTCCGTCCACGTCGATCAAATTTATCCCACCAAAAAAGCCGAATCCTTCAACCCGAAAGCCTTCCAGGTCCTCATCGTGATCATGTCAATTTCCTTGATCGTGACCATCGCCCTTGGTATCTACCTCGCGTTCACCGTAGGTCGGCCAAAATGGGCAGTCTGGCTATCGCTCTGCCTCGGCGTGCTTTTGCCTGTGCTCCTTCTCTGGCTCGGCCAGTCCAGTTGAGTTCGCTATGAACCTCATCGTGCTGGAAAGCTTTCCAGCACAGTGGGATCCGAAGCTTGGAATTCACGTGACTTGAAGTCGCGGC
>JADMIO011482802.1_pt1 | contig 46607 bp, 35 predicted proteins | sample 8958161 | NCBI WGS metagenome assembly JADMIO01 (sample SAMN16585339, study PRJNA669376) | soil metagenome | isolation source: Crop rotation soil | place: USA: Cullars Rotation, Alabama | collected 2011
CAGGCCGCTGGATCGCGACGCTGCTGTTCGATGTAACCGCCGCGGATCCAGGGACGTATATGGCAGTGGGATGCGTGCTAACAGCGGCGGCGATACTGGCGACCTATATTCCCGCGAGACGAGCGGCGAGCGTCGATCCGACGGCTGCGTTGAATTCCTGACCGAGCGTCAACTTCAACGTTGAAAGTCGCCCGTTTGCCCGTTCACCTGCCGCGTTAGACTGCACCCGCTGGAGGCCTTATGTCAGTCAGAAATCGAATGCGCATCGGTATCGGTGCGGCCGCAATCTTCATCGTCATGCACGCGTCATCGAGCGAGGCGCAGGAGCTGCGCGCCTGCGCGAATCCGAGCGGTCAGCTCCGTTTGATTGGCGCGAATGACACGTGCCGGCCCAATGAAGCGCTGGCGATCTGGAACGTCGCGGGAGTGCCCGGTCCCCAGGGACCGCAGGGAATCCCGGGACCGATCGGACCACAGGGCATCACTGGACCCGCAGGACCGGCAGGCCCACAAGGAGTGAAGGGCGATACGGGGCCGCAAGGTCCGCAAGGTCCACAAGGGATCATCGGTGAAGAAGGGGCCCCCGGTCCGCAAGGACCCGCCGGCCCTCAGGGACCGCAAGGTGCGCAGGGCCCAGCCGGCCCGCAAGGACCGTCCGGGGTGGCGAACATCTTTCAAGTCGTCACGCAGCCAGTCAGCGTGCCGCCGAAAGTCGTCTCGCCCGCCGTGAGCGCGACTGCCGTGTGTCCGGCCGGATCTTTTGCGGTGTCGGGTGGGTTCTTCATCATCAACCTCGATCCAAACGCGCCGCCGACGGCGCTGATTTCCTGGCGATCGTCGCCCGATCGATGGCAGGTGTTCTTCTATAACCCGAGCGCGTCGATCACGATTCAGGCGCAGGCGATCGCGTACTGCACGCCGATTTAGTCGTGTCCCTGAAATTGCTGATCGCGTCCGGAATTCTCGTTGCCGCGACACTGGTCGTGTCCGCGCAACCCGTGTTTCGCGGCGCCGAGATTTTTCCACCGGAAGAATTCGCGGCGCGTCGCGCCAACGTGATCGCGCAGATCGGCGATGCGGTCGCGATCGTCCTCGGAGCGACCGAGCCGCCAGGTGAAGTGCCGTTCCGGCAGAACAGCCAGGCCTTCTACGTGTCAGGCGTCGTCGAGCCACGCGCGATCGTGATGATCGATGGACGCACGAAACAGACGACGATCTTTCTGCAGCCATCGGATGCGCGTCGTGATTCGAGCATGTTCGGTCCCGCGCTCGCGCCCGGTGCGAACACCGCGAAAGCGCTCGGCGTTGATGCCGTGGCGCCGCGCGCGGAATTTACGAACGCGATCACGACGCTGGCGCGCGATCGGCGAGTGATCTATACACCGTTCGCCGCGGAAGTCCTCGGCAGTCAATCGCAAGGCGATCCGAGCCGCATGTGGCGCGCGAACAAGGACGATCCGTTCGACGGCCGCGATTCCCGCGAAGCGACGTTCATTGCTCGCCTGAAAACGTTCGCGCCGGCGGCCGAGATCAAGGATCTCGATCCGATCATCAACGCCTTGCGAGCGGTGAAGAGTCCTCGCGAGATCACGGTGCTGCGTGAAGCGACGAAGATCGCCGGCGACGGCATCATCGCCGCCATGCGCGCGTCGCGTCCCGGTCTGCATGAATACGAGCTTCAAGCGGAAGCGGAATACGTGTTCAAGAAGGCCGGCTCGTACGGCGGCTCGTACTTCGCGCTGATCGCGGCCGGACCGAACACCTACTACACGCACTATCACCGCAACACGACCGTTCTCGCTGATGGTGATCTCGTGCAATTCGATTACGCGCCGGACTACAAGTATTACCAGTCGGACGTGACGCGCGTCTTTCCGGCCAACGGCAAGTTCACGCCGCGCCAGCGCGAGTACTACGAGATCTACTTGAAGCTGTATCAGGCGCTGATGACGTCGATCGAAGTGCACAAGACGCCGGCGGAAGTGAATGCGAATGCGGTGACGAAGATGGACGCGATCATGGCGAGCTATCGATTCACCGACGAGCGCATCAAGACCGCGGCGAAGAACATGGTCGACGGATTCCGTCAGCGCAAAGAACCGCGCGGCCTCGGACACAACGTCGGCCTCGAAGTGCACGACGTCGGCGGACTACAAGCGACCACATTTGAACCTGGACGCGTCTTCACGATCGAACCGCAGATGCGCATTGAGGAGGAACATCTCGGTGTGCGGCTCGAAGACATGATCCTGATCACCGAGACCGGTTACGACAACCTGTCGAAGTTCGTCCCGATCGAAGTGCGCGACATCGAAGCGCTGATGGCGAAGTCGCGGAAGTAGCGCGCGCTCTGCGCCTCTCGCGCTTCGCTCTCACTCGCCGGTCCGGCGTCGCTTAGCCGATCATCATTCGCTTCCGGGCTCACTCCAGACGCCTATCGACTCGCTGCTCGCGCGTCACTGACGCTGGTGCGGCTCGCAGCGAGGTCGTCAGCAAGATACCCGACCGTCGGGCCGGTCCACCTTGCGGAACGGGCCGCCACGAGCGGCCTGACGGCCCTCCTCCCGGCGGCTTGCGTTCGCCCTCCAGCGAACGATGACCGTCAGGCGCGACGCCTACATCGCGCGACGGCGCGAGCGTGGACGATGTCTCCCGCGCTTCGCGTCCGACTGAGCCGACGCACATCTTCAGACCGACAAACGGAACGGAGGCGGAGCACTGGCGCTGTTTGAGCGGAGTAATGCAGGCGAGTTCGCACGAGTGCTTTATGCAGGCCGAGTGACGTTTGACCGGCGAAGGAGGGCGAAGCGCGGGAGACATCGTCCACGCGTATCGCGCCGGCGCGGCGTCAGCCGGATCGCCGTCATGACCTCCGTTCGGGACGCGGGAAACCGCATCTCGTTCGCCGGATTACCGCTCTGTGCGGAACGCGTGATTCCGACTTGGACTGTCGGGTCCCCGGAATCACGCGTGTAATCCGTCTCACTCGACGCGGTTTCATGAGATGTGGACCGCGTCCCTCAACGTCGGTCATGACGCGATCCGGCTGCCGCGATTGCGCCGGCCACTCGGATGCTCGGCGTGGGAGCAACCGCTACGTGCTCGCACCGGCGTCCCTCCGAGGCCAGACCGGTGATCCACTCGCGATCCCGCGCCGAGCCAAACGAGAGTGCGGCGAAATTACTCTTCGGTGCTGATCACTCGTCTCACCAGCTGCAAGCTGGCGTCGATCGAATCTCTCTCGGCGAGCGTCAGCGATGCGAGGCGCGCGTCGAGAAATTTCTCGAGCTCCTTGCGGCACGACGCGAGCATCTTCTTGCCGGGCGGCGTCAATCGCACCAGCGTCTGGCGGCGATCGGATTTATCAACCCATCGCTCCGCCCAGCCGCGGCGCACGAGCATGTCGACCGATTTCGAAATGGTGGGAAGGCCGACGCCCTTGTAACGCGCCAGCTCGCTCATCGTGCAGGGACTGCGGCCGATGCGGCGCAGCGTCGACCATTGCGACATCTCGATGGTCTCGCCGGAGCGGCGCAGCTCGGCCCAAAAAGCTTGCGTCACCAGGTACACGACATCGATCAGTTCGCTCGTGGCGTGTGCCGGGTGACGCAATGTTGCTATTGCTGTTGCGCGGCCGACGCCGTCGTCGTCGCGGTGCGGCGCTTTTCCTGCTCCGCTTTGTAGTCTTCGTCCTTCATGTAGACGATGTTGATCCAGGCGTGCGCCATTTCATCGACGGTGCGATCGCCCCAGCCGACCCACTGATTCGGATCGGGATTGGTTTTCTTCGCCGTGGTGTTGTCGTGCCACGCCGTCACCTTGAGGATCGTGCCCTTCGGCAGCAGCGGCGCCTGGTTGTCGGCATACTGATACGTCGTCATCCAGTTGAAATTGAAATCGCTGACCAGGCTCAACACCTGGCGCTGGCCGTTCGGCAGGATCGCTTCGACCATCATCGCCTTGCCGCGCAGATGCATGTGCGGCTGGAAGCTCTCGATGCGCGCGTTCTCGCGCAGCACGGTGAAGCCTTCCGCCATCGACAGCGAGTTCGGACGAATGTCCATCGTGCCGAGCGCCGCCGGCACCAGCGACAACGTCGTGCGGAACTTCGGCTCCTGGCCCTTCGGATAGAAATAGATTCCCATCTCGACCTGGCTGGTGATCTCTTCGCCGGCCTGCGAGTAGTGAATGTCCCAGCGGAACTTCGATCCCGGCAGCAACAGCTTGCCGGTGTCGGGGCGCATCAGCTCACCCTGCTTGCCGACCGCCCACTCCATGAACGGCGCGGGCAGGCCGCCGGTCGGCGGCGCGCTCGGATCGGTCTGCTCGAGATACGCAATCGCGTGATGCGTGATCTTGCGGCCCTTGACGGTCTTCGGACGAATCTCAACGGCGCGAACCCAACGCGGCTCGGTGATGCCGGACGGCGTGACGCGCTTGTCCCATGCATCCTGCGACGACGCGGGCATCGTGAAGTCGTACGAGTTGATGATCAGATCCGGTTCCTTCTGGCCGAACAGCGCGGCGAAGTTCCAGCCCTGATCCTCGGGCCACGTCTTCGGCGCCGGCATGTCCTTCGGGTTGCCCTGCGGCGCGCCGGCGTCGACCCACTTCAGGATCGTGTCGATCTGCTTGTCGTCGAGCGAGCGATCGTTCTTGAAGCTCTGCACGCCGACGCTCTTGTCGATGTTCCAGGGCGGCATGGTGTGATCGGCCACGCGCGCCTTGATCGCGCGCGCCCACGGCCGCGCCTCCTGATACGTGACGAGCGACATCGGCGCGATCGAGTCGGGCCGGTGACACGCTTCACACTTTTCCTGGAAGATCGGCGCGACGTCCTTGGTGAACGTCGGCGCGTTCGCCGTCGCCGGTGTCTGCGCGAAGGCGGTTGCGCTGATCAGCATCGACGCGCCTATGACGAATGACCGCAGCTGCTTCATAAGGAGTCCTTTTTTCTTTCTTCTAATTTCTGGATTCTTGCTTTTTATTTAACGGTCACTTTCACGTACGTATTCGTCCAGCAGCATTGAAATCCGCCGCCGCCTTCACCTGATTCATCGTTGGCCTGCACGCGCAACATGTATTCGCCCGGAGACGAGAACGTCGCGTTGGTGCTGACCATCGTGTTCGGCTGTTTCACCGGCACGCGCGCCGGATCGAACTTCACATCGCCGGGCCCGCGGTATTTGTGGAACGACAGGTTGGCGACGTTGCCGGCGCCTTCTTCCTTGCCGCGTTCCTTCACATCGGTCGCCCAGATCTGAATCGCGACCGGTTGACCAACGGTGCCGCTCAGCGTCGCCGCGACCGCGGTCGGTGGTCCGGAAAATTTCGCGCCGTCGGCACTGAACCGCAACACCGGCGGCTCGTTGAGCATGCCGAGCTCTTTGTACGGCGTGATGGGGTAGCCGGGATTCAACGTCAGCGGAATCGATTGCGTCTCCCCGTTCGACACGATCGTCCACTTCAGCGATTTCTGTCCGAAGTCTTTCGGCACCTTGATGACGAACACGCCCCACTGGCGGCCGACTTCGAAATACGTCGGCTGTCCTTGATCCGGATCGCCGGGCTCGATCTTGTTGTTGGGGCCGATCGGGATCGTCAACGCCTCTTTCGAGTTGCGGTTGTAATACCCAACCAGCAAGCTGAAGCTGCCATCGGCGTTCTGATACCAGCCTTCGAAGGCGGGTGTGATGCTGGCGCCGCGCTCGCGCGGCGGACCCATCGGCAGCACGCTCGGCTGCTGCGCCGCAAGCAGCGTGGTGGCGGCGATCACGGCAAGAACGAGGGAAACGATCCGGCGCATGGCTCCTCTGGGCTGTGGCAAAGCGGATTGCTTTGCTAATGCGAACTATTCCCTTGAATTGTAAGGGATTACGCCGCATGGCCGCAACCGCCTCCCCGCAGGCGCGAGCAACGCGAACGGTATCTCCCGCGCTTCGCCCTCCTTCGCCGGTCAAACCTCACTCGGCCCGCACAAAGCACTCGTGCGAACTCGCCTGCATTCATTCGCTCAAACAACGCATGTGCTCCGCCTCCGTTCGGTTTGTCGGTCTGAAGACGTGAGTCGGCTCAGTCGGACGCTCAGCGCGGGAGACACCGTCCGCGCTCGCGCCCGCGCTCGAAGCGCCAACGAACGCGAAGGTCGGTACCTCAACTCGGCCGGACGGTGATCACTCGCTTGACGTGCGCCTCGCTCGCGCCGGCGCGCGGTGGCGTCGTCACGCCGATCATCGTTCGCTGGAGGGCGAAGCGCGGGAGATAGGCCGCGACCGCCGATCCACTCGCGATCCAGCGCCGCGAGTGCAGGGAACGAAGGAGATAAATAGGAGTCTAAAGAAGGCATGCGAAAACTCACGGGCGTCATCGCTCTCGCCGTTCTGATCTTCGCGCCGGTATCCGCGCAACGACCGCCGTCGGACACGATCGCGGCAGCGAGTGGCGACATCACCGTGATTCCGATCATGCACGGCACCGTTGAGCTCGTGCACGGATCGCAAGTCGTGCTCGTCGATCCGGGGCGCAGCTTTCTCGAGCCGCCATTCGATGCGCCTCCGCCTCCCGCTGCGCCGGGGGAGCCGACACCGCCGCCGGATCCGTCGAAGATGCGCGCGCCAGGAGCGATCACGCGAAAGCTCTACGCGGGCTTGAATACGCCGACGCTGATCCTCGTCACTGACATTCACGAGGATCATTTCGATCCGGCCGTGATCAATATCGTCAAAGGTCCAGCAACCGTCATCGTTGGACCCGAAGTTGTGAGCAGCAAGATCGCCGGTGCGGGCGAGTTGTCGAATGGCCGCACGAAGCGCGTCGGCGAAGTGCTGATCGAAGCGGTGCCGATGTACAACCTGACGATCCACCCAGGCGAGAAGGAACCGTTTCACACCAAGGGCCGCGGCAACGGCTACATCGTCACGCTCGGCGGCAAGCGTTTCTATGTTGCCGGCGACACGTCGTGCACGCCGGAGATCAAGGCGCTGAAGGACATCGACGTCGCGTTCATGCCGATGAATCTTCCATTCACGATGTCAGCGGCGGATGCGATTCAATGCGCGCAAGCGTTCAAGCCGAAGGTTGCTTATCCGTATCACTACTACGGTCCCGAGATGCAAGACGCGCCGTTCGTATTCGCAAAGGCGTTGTCGAAATCGGGAATCGAAGTGCGTCGACGCGACTGGTACAAAGGCGTGACGCCGCTGCCGCGATCGATGATGATGCGCGACGGCGGACATTAACGGCGTCTGAATTATTTGAAGGATGCGACGAGTGCGGCGAGCGCGTCAGCGACGGAGCGCTTGCCGTCGAGGCGCGGCGTCCAGTGCTCGATGATCTTCTCGCGACAGCCGGCGCCACACAGCGCGACGTAAAGCTTGTCGTCCGCGTACGGCGTATACGCGATGCCATGCGACTTCAGCTCGCGCGTCGTCAACTCGCCCGCGGTGAAGAACAACACACCGTGCCACAACTGCCGCGGGACCGTGACATTCTGCGCGGCGGCCGCGTCTCTCACGCGCGTAAAGAGACTGCTGATGTCACTGTGCGAGCTCTCGTGAAACACCATCTCGAGCGCGTGCAGTCCCTGATACGACGGATCACTTGCCGCGATCGTGATGTGGGTCGGCGGTGATGTCGTATACGCACCATCTGGCCCTGCGGTCGGCGTCAGGTCGACGGGGATTGCTTCCTTCGGCCACGCCGTTTCGTATACGCGCGCGATCGCGCGACTCAATGCGAGTCCGTGTCGATCGAGTAGCGGTTGAACCGCGGCGATCCACGCGCGATTGACGCGATCCTGTTCGGGCCACGCCGACTTCTGATAGATCGGCATCACGCGCTCGAGCGTCGCTTTCAACTCCGCGTCGATCGCGACGCCATCGAGCGTCGCCTTGTTCTCCGCGCTGCGCAGCGCCTGCTTGATCGCGGCCATCTCGTCGCTGCCCAGATCAATCTGCGCGTACGGCTTGTAAAACGCGACCGCGTTGTTCCACTGCGTTTGCTCGTCTGCGGAAAGATTTTTCGGCGCCGGCATCCCGCGCACGCCGGCTCTCACGTGATGATGAAGATTGAGCCAGGGATTACTGTGAAACGTGAAGAGCTTGCCCTGAGCGGAGTCGAAGGGCGCCGGCTGTTGCGCGCGTGGCACACTCGCAACGATCACGATCGCGCACGTCATCGCCAGTAATCGCAGACGGATCATGCGCTGATACTAGCGCACGTTCGCGCCGCAGGCGACCGGCGCGAGATCAGAGTCGCAAGGCTTCGATCGGATTGACTGTCGCAGCTCGCCACGCGGGCGGCAGCGCGGCGCTCAAGCCGGCGACGGCGAGCACGCCTCCCGCGATCGCGATCGTGGGGATGTGCAGCGAGCTGACGCCGAACAATTGCGCTTCGACCAGCCGCCGCACCGCATACGCCGCCGGCAATGCGATCGCGATGCCGGCAACGATCATCATTGCGGCGTCACGCACGATCATCCACAACGCCGCGAATCGCGATGCGCCGAGCGCCATCCGAAGGCCGATCTCCTGCGTGCGCTGCGTGACGACGAAGGCCATCACGCCATAGAGGCCGATGACCGCGAGGATCAGCGCGAGCGAGCCGAAGGCGCTCGATAACGATGCGAGCATGCGCTCGGTTCGGAGCGATCGCTCGATCTGATCGTCGAACACGTCGAGCTGCACCGGCAGTTGCGGATCGACGCGCGCGACCGCCGCACGAATCGCGTTGAAGGCGGGCTCGGCGCTGCCGCGAATCCTGAGATAAAACCGTCCGTCGCCCGACTGGTTGTCGAAGTATTGCAGGAAGATCGTCTCGACCTGCTCATCGCGCAGGGTGCGGCGGCTGAAATCCTTCACAACGCCGATGATCTCGATCGTGGCCTTCGTATCGGGGCGACCGCCGAGTCCGAGATGCGCACCGATCGGATTCTGATCCTTGAAGTAGCGGCGCGCGAAGCTCTCGCTGACGATGACCGATCGCGGCGCTCTCGGTTGGTCGCCGGGCGGACGCACATCGCGCTGGTCGAAGTCACGTCCCGCGATCACCGGCACACCGAGCGTCGGAAAGAACCCAGGCCCAACACGCATCCGCATCGTTGCGCGGTCGCCGGTGAAGCGCCGGTTGCTCTCGATCGTGACCATGGTGGACGCGTTGCCGCCGGTGAGCATCGCGCTGTTGGCGATCGCGACGCGATCGACCAGCGGTTCGGCCTCGAGCCGCTGCAGCACTTCACGCATCACGCGCTCGGCGTCGGCCTCCGCGTAGCCTTGTGACGGCGGATCGATCGACGCGGTGACCAGCCGCGCGCTGTCGAAGCCGAGATTGCCGTGAAGACGGGCCAGCGTCCGCACGAACAGGCCGGAGCCGATCAACAGCATCAGCGTGAAGGCGAGCTGGCCGGCGACGAGCATCTTGCGCAGACGCACGCTGCCGCCCGCGGCAACACGCGAACGATCGGTCAGCGATGCGACGAGCGGCGTGCGTCGCGTCTGCATCGCCGGCGCGAGACCGCACATCACCGCCGTCATCACACTGGCGAGGATCGCAAACGCGAGTGCCTTGCCGTTGATGCGCACGACGAAGTCTTCGCTGGTTGGGAAGAAGAGCAGGATGACGCGGCCCACGAGTGGCGCCGCCAGCAGTCCGAGCACGCCGCCGGCCGCGGCGATCAGCATACTTTCAACCAGCAGCTGTCCAGCGATGCGGCCGCGCGTCGCGCCGATCGCCATGCGCGTCGTGAATTCACGCGCCCGGGCCGCGCCGCGCGCGAGCATTAGTCCCGCGACGTTGAGCGACGCGAGCAGCATCAGGATCACGCTGCCCGCCATGATGACGAGCAGCGGCCGCTGGAACGCGCGGCGGCTGCCCGACAACCCCGTCGGCACCGGCACGAGATCGAATCTGGAGGCGAGAAAATCGCGGCGCTGTGCCTCCGTCACGCTCGGAAATCCGGCGGTGTTCGGCTCGTTCGCGAGCATCGATTGGAACCACGGCTCGAGCGCCGCTTTCGCGGCCGCGACGGTGACCCCTGGTTTTAATCGCGCAAACACATGCAGCCATGCCGCACGCCGATTCATCAACTGATTCCAGTACGAATCGACATTGCCGGCTTCCACCGCCATCGTTGCCGGAATCCACAGCGAGACCGGCGACAGCGAATCCATTCCGGCAAAGCTCGCCGGCGCGACGCCGATGATCGTCATCGGGTAACCATTGACGGACGCCTTTTTTCCGATGACGTTCGGATCGCCGCCGAGTTGGTGGCGCCAATACGTCTCACCGATGACGACGACCGGATGAGCGCCGGGGTTGATGTCATCGGAAGCATCGATTAACCGCCCGAGCTGCGGCGTGATCCCGAGCACGTTGAAATAGGAACCCGAGACGATCTCGAGTCGCAGTTGTTGCGTCTGCTGGTCCGTCGAGAATGTGGCCTCGCTCGGGTGACGGCAGATGACGCCATCGAAGACTTCCCGCTGTTGCTGCAACTCGCGGCACAGTGGATACGAGTTCAGGTAGTCGTAGCCATAACCGGTCGACAACTGGCCGCGCCAATTGAAGTAGACGAGGCGATCGGGATCGCGTACTGGCAAGCGTCGCAACAGGACTTCATCAATCAGCGAGAACACCGCGGTGCTCGCACCAATCCCGAGTGCAATCGACAAGATCGCCGTCGCGGCAAACACTGGATTGCGGCGAAGCAGCCGCGCCGCGTAGATCAGATCGCGCTGCGCATTCGACAGCCAGATCCACAGCCACTCGTCCTGAACTTCTTCGCGCACCTGCAGCGTGCCGCCGAACTCGATCGCGACTTGCCGTCGCGCGGCGCTTTCAGTGAGTCCGCGTTGCATCAAATCATCAACGCGCCGATCGACGTGATAGCGCAGCTCGCGCTCGAGCTCCCGCTCCATCCGCCGTTTTCGACCGGGCAACAGGTTGAGGAGCTTCCGCATCGCCTTACTCCTCGTTGAAGATCAACGTGACGGCGGTCGTGAGGCGATCCCAGGTTTCTTTTTCGACGGCGAGCTGACGCTCACCCGCGCGGGTCAGCGAGTAGAACTTCGCCTCGCGCCCGGTCTCGGACATGCGCCACTCGGATTTCAGCCAGCGCTTTTGTTCGAGACGATGCAGTGCGGGATACAGCGATCCCTGGTTGAGCTGCACGGCATCCTTCGAGATCTGTTGCACGCGTTGCGCGATGCCGTAACCGTGCGCAGCCTCGAGCGACAGGATCTTGAGGATCAGCATGTCGAGCGTGCCTTGCGGGATTGGAAATCTGGGAGTTCCCATACATCAACCTTCGACGCCTCAACCTTCGACACATACTACGATAGTTCACGACAAAGGTTCAAGGCGAAGGTTCAAGACGATGGTTCTTACGGCCGCGTCCAGCGCAGCCCGATCACGAAGCGCGCTTCGTTGACGGTTTCTTCTCGATAGAACACCGGCCGGTAATCGAATTGTGCGCTGACGCCCCACCGATCGTTGATCGGCGCGTGCACACCGACGCCCGGCTGCAGCATGAAGGCGAAGTCGGTGTCGGTATTCGACGTCGATCCCTGCACGCCCGCGATCAATTGCGCGAATGGCGACGGGCCGCTGCGACGCAGGTTCCATCGCACGCCGCCGCCAACGTTGAAGATGTTGAAGCCATCCGTGCCGTCGATGCCGCCATCATGCGCGAGGCCGAATTCGCCGACCGCGCTCCATCGCGTCGAGATCGCCGGCGCGACATCGACATTGATGCCCGCGCTCACCCAGTTGTCCGGCAGATGCAGAGCCTGGTAACCGACGGTCGCGCTTACCTGCGCGTGCGCCGCACTCGGCATCGCCATCGATGCCACTGCGCAGAACAAGAATGAGCAGAAAAGCTGGCCTGTACGCCCCATCATTGGTCCTCGTCTCCTTTGATGGCCTGGCGCAAGGCCGTTGCAGTAGCGAAGGTGCAATGCCCGTACCCGGCGTAGTTCTCTTCGTGCGCCCTGCGCGAACCTGGCCCCGACTTAGCGAATCGCTAATTTTCGCGACCTGCCCGCAACTTAGCGAGCGGCAGCGGTTAAGATGCGGGCGGCAAATGGCCGGGCGCAAGATCATCGTCAACGCGGGCGTGAGCGCGGATGGTTTTATCGCGCGACCCGACGGTGACATTGAGTGGTTGACGTCGCGGCCGAAGCCTGCCGGTTTTTATGGCATGAGCGAATTCACGAAATCGATCGACGCGAAAATCCTCGGGCGCAAGACGTTCGACAAGAGCCTCGAGATGGGCGCGAAGTTCGACGGCAAGACGAAGGCCTATGTGATCACGTCGCGGCCGCCATCGAAGCCGGTCTCGGGAGTGGATTTCGTTTCTGGATCGATCGCCGAGTTCGCCGAGCGCGTGCGCAACGCACCCGGCAAGAACATCTGGATGATGGGCGGCGGGGGAGTGATCGCGTCATTCCTCGACGCCGGCGCGATCGACGAGATCATCATGACCGTGACGCCCGTGCTGATCGGCGAAGGCATCCCGCTGATCGCATCGAAACATCGCCACGTTGAATTGAAGCTGCTCAACAGCCGGCCGTTCGACGACGGCGTCGTGCAGTTGCACTACGCGGTACACAATCGGGGTCTGACCCCGGGTGTGTACTAACGTTCAATGTGGGGTCAGGTGCAAAGTGTGTACGCCGAAGTGCGTACCGCCAGCGTTACTGCGGCACCTTGATGCGCACGCGGAATTGCGGCTCGGGGCCGACGCGATGCGCGTCCGTGATCCACGCGCGCGATTCGGGCTCGTCCGATGCCTCCGTCGCGTCCGGCTCCGGCTTCGCAAATAACTCGGCGAAGATTTCCTTCCGTCGCGCGATCACCCACTGCGCGGGACTTTCATCCAGCAACGCGGTCGCGAGCGGGTAATAGATCAGCGCCATCACCGCGATCGATGCGAACGAATCGAGATGCGCGATCATCGCGACGACGATCGCGGAACCGACGACGACGGCGGCATCGATGAGCGCGGCGAACAGCCTGATCAACACCGCGGCTCGCGGACCGTGCCAGGTCGCATCGAGTGCGAGGCGAGCGGCGTCTTCTTCATTGGATTCGGCCGTCGATGCGGCCGCGGGCGCGGCCTCGGTGTCGCAGAACAAATGCGCGAACGCGTTGCAGGTCTCATCGACGGGAACGCCGAGCGCGACCGCATAACCGCGAAAGAAGGCGCGGCGGAAGAGACCGTTCGGCCAGCGGCGAAGATCGCCGCGCTCGAAGGCGGCGAAGAGATCGGCGGGCACTTTGGTGGCGGCCGCGATCTGGTCGAGCGTGATGCCCTTGCTCTCGCGAATGCCTTTCAACGCGAGACAAAATTCCTGGCGGGGCGTGGGCGGACTTTCACTCTTATACGGCATCCGTTAGACATCCGTGGGGTGGATGCCTGCAGGGCAGCAATTCTGTTGCCAAGGCGTGCGTAGAGAAAAAAGTGCGCGCGTGTAGCGATCGCGTAAAACACACTCGATCGATCAGGAAATTTCTACACCTGCCGTTTCCTTCCGATACACGATCGAAGTTGCGATTACTCTTTCGGCAACGAGATCGATTGATCTTCCATCCGGCCGGATCCATTGCGCGGACGCTGCGGCGTCACACCGATGGTGGGTTCTTCGCTCGTCGTGCGTCCGCGCTGCGGCGGCGTCCATCCATCGATCGATGGACCGTTCTGAATCAATCGCACATCCGCACTGAGTGGATGACCCGTTAAATACTGCGCGCCGGCGTTGCCCCAGAATTTTCCCGCCTGCAGCGTTGCGTTGCGGCTGACCGTCAGCAGCGAGTTGTAGCGCGGATCGTTCTGCGACCAACCGGAGAAGCGTGACAAATCGTTGTTGCCTTGAATCACGACGTCGATGCCGAAGGTGCTCGCGATCTGATCGGCGTTGAGAATGCCTTCGAGCGTTTCGAGCATGACGACGACGAGGACGTTGTCGTTGTAGGTGTTCTGATATCCACCCGGCACGTTTGCCCACACGCGCGCGGCTTGTCCCGATCCAGAGCTGCGGCGGCCGAATGGCGGGAAGCGAGAGAACTTCGCGGCTTCGAGCGCTTGATGGCCATCCATGATCGTCGGAAAGATCAATCCGATCGCGCCAAGATCGGTGGCTTTCTGAATGCTCGATTCCATTTGATCCGGCATGCGAATGAACGGCGCCGCGCCATCGGGGCCCGGACATGCCGCAATCATCTTCGCCACGTCGTCCCACGACATCGTGCTGTGTTGCATCTCGAACCACACGAAGCCGTAATGCTTCCGCACTTCGCAGTAGAACTCGGGATTGAGCGCGCTGATCGTGAAGCTGGTGACTTGCTTGCCGCTGAACAGCATCTCCTTCGCGCGGTTATAGAAGGGACGCTTGTAGTTAGCGCTGACGTACGACTTCGTCTGCCAGCCCCAGCCGCGCGGATCGACGGGAAGCGGAGACGCGCCCCACACACCGTTCAGTAAATTTCCCGCGCCGACGTTCGCGCTGTCGGGCGCTGCAGCGGCCGGACGTTGCGGCGCGCCTTGCGATCGCGCATCGAGTGCGGCGAGCGCGCCGTAGACCACGAAGAGACAGCCGACGATCACGATCAGACGCACGCGCTGCATACGCACTCCTTTTCTTCCGAACGCGATGCGGATGCTATCACGGCGCGGGCACGCGCCTTGCTCATTCACTGTCAACGATGTGAACCGAGAATGATCTCGTGAATTGAGAAAGGTGAACAGCAATGAAACGCATGCCGGTATTAGCGCCCCTCGCTACCGTCATCCTGCTAGGATCGTCGACAGCTTACGCGCAACTGCCAACCACAACGACCGCACCAGTCGCTCTACCTTCATCACCAACACTCGTCAACGGCGTGCTCTCGATCAACGGCACGACGCTGCAGCCCGATGAGACAGCTACACGCGAGGAGCTGCCGGGCATCGGGCACAAGTTCGAATTGTTCGGCGTGATGGTGCAGGACACTGATCCTGAGAACGCCAACGGCAACAGTGGTAATTCAGGCGGCGGTGGCGGCGGCAACGAAGGCATCTCGGCCACAATGACGCCGACGTCATTTGCGCTGGCCTACCGTAGCCTGACGCCAGGCATCAACATCAGAGCGCTGACGAATCAGATTGGATTCAAGTACTACTTCAAGGACCGAACCTGCGGCGGCGGATCGCCGCGAGTCACGTTGCTCATCGATAGCGACGGCGATGGCAATTCCGATTTCGCCGCTCACGGCCACGTTAACCCGGCCAGCAACTACACCGCGTGCGTGCCCAATACCTGGGTCTATGAAGATCTGACCGATGCGTTGCCGCGATGGGAAGTGACGCCCGCGGGAGCGGTGCCCGGAGTCCCGAGCTACCCATACATGCCGTGGAAGGCTTTCGCCGCGGCCGTCAATACGGCGTTCCCATTCCACAAAATCAGTGCGGGCTATCTCGTCGAAGACTCATGCGGTTTCTTTCCGACAACGTGCGGCAAGGCGTACTACGATCTCTTCACGCTCGAGAATCGCACGCTAGAAATTTGGCAAGATGCGGTGAAGAAACAGTAAGGGTTCCAAGGTTCCAGAGTTCCAGGGTTCCAGGGTTCCACGGTTCCACGGTTCCACGGTTCCAAAGGTTCCAAGGCTTGGTTCTCAAGTTCGAGCAGAACCCTGAACCAACCTTAGAACCCTGGAACCCTGGAACTCTGGAACCCTGGAACCCTGGAACCCTGGAACTCTGGAACCCTGGAACCTATTTCTTCGTGGCCTTCTGTATCGCATCCACGGTGAGTTTGGTTCTAAGTTCAACGATCTTCTTTGCCATTTCGATCGTCTTGTTCATCGGCAACAGCGGCACACCGTTGATAGTCGCGCGATTCGCTTTCGCGCGCTCGTCGATGCGGATCGTCTTCGGATCGTACAGCGCCATCAACGCGTCGATGCCGAACTCTTCATGCAGCTTGTCCGACCCCTGGCTGGCGCCGATTTCGATCTGCTCGGGGATGCCGCTCTCCTTGATCAACTTCTGCACCGATGAATAGTCGTAGTACTCGGGAATGAAATAGAAGCGCGATCCTGACGCTTTGTATTTCTCATCGAGCGCCGCCGCGACTTCTTTCATCGCGCCCTGGTTGCCGCCGCTGTCGCCCATCAGGATCACCGTCGTGAAGCCCATGCCGCGCAAGCTCGTCGCCATGTCGGTGAGCACCGCGCGATAGGTGGCCTGCGAGAGGAACACGCTGCCGGGCGCGACGCGATCCGCGTCGGGACGTCCGGGTTCGAGCGTGACGATCGGCGCGACGAGCGCGTTGCCCAACTTGCGCGCGATCGCTTCGCCCATCACCTTGAGAATGAAATTATGTTTGCCGGTCGCGAGATGCGGACCGTTCGACTCGACGCCGCCGGTGAGAATCAACGCCGTCGTCTTGCCGGCCTTGATCGCATCACGCACTTCCATCCAGGTGAGCTCCTCGGTCCACACGCTGTCGACGGCGGCGATCGGACGCGGCGCATTCATTTCGGCTTCGCGGCGTTTCGCCGCCTCGGCCTGTTGTTCGGGAGTCAGCTGCGGACGCTGCGGCCGCGCATCGGGTGCCTGCGCAGAAACGCTAATCGTCAGGACACAAACTGCCATTGAGAGCTGTAAGAGTCGCGTCATCGATCCGTTACCTCGCGCGACATCTTAATACGTGACGCTCGGTAAAGAACCACGGTCCTACGAGGGTAGTTCCTAAGTGTGTGTCGCTCGAGAGAAGCGCACACTGATCCAACAAGGAAATCGAAATGGGCAATACGGAGCTGATGCCGGCTTATCCGGCGAAGTGTCCTTCCTGCAGCAAGCAAGAAGGTTTACCGACTGGCGCGACCGTCGGCGCCGCGCACGGCGTGGTCGTCGTCGACCTGCGCTGCCGCGCATGTCATGCGCAGTGGACTGAACAATTGCCGAAGGCGGGTCCCGCCAAGGTCAACGGGGATCGCCGGCCGCCGCTCGAGCGTGACGGCCGGCAGCGATCGATCCTCAAGCGATAGGGCCGCGGCTGGCGAATCTCTTGCACGTCCATCCTCCCGGCATGTCTCGAGGAGGAGATCATGGCTAAGTATGGGAAGGCTGCGCAGAAAAGAGTGAAGTCGGCGATGCATCGCCGCAAGAAGGGCACGTTGAAGTCGGGCAGCGGCCGCAAGGTGAAGAGCCGCAAGCAGGCAATCGCCATCGGCCTCAGCGAAGCGCGCGAAAAGGGCGGCAAGGTCCCGAAGCGCAAATCCTCACGCAAGCGAAAGAGCGCGAAGAAGCGCTGACGCGCACGCGTTGGCGCACCGGCGGGGATTCTTGAGTAGAATCCCCGCCATGAAACCATTCGCCTCATCCGTTCTGATCCTCACGGTCGCGATCGCTGCCGGCACCGCGATGTCGGCGCGCGATGGCGAGCAGGCGCCGGGCGGCGGTGGACAAGTGTCCGCCGAGCGCCAGGCCGCACTCGCCGCCCAAACCGAGCTCGAAAAAAACACGCCACAAATTCAATACGACGCGGTCGCGTTGCCATTGATGCCTGCCGGGCACACCATCGGTGAAACCGTCGGCGTCGCGATCAATTCGAAGAAGCACCTGTTCGTCTACACGCGCAGCGGCAACGTCGGTCCGGCGCGCGGCGCGCAGGCCGCAGAGCTCTTTGAATTCGATGAGAAGGGCAACTACGTCAAGGAGTGGGGACAGAACGCGTACGGGTTTTCATTCGCGCACGCGATCCGCTTCGACAAGGACGACAACCTGTGGGTGATCGACGAAGGTTCGAACATGGTGATGAAGTTCAATCCCCAGGGCCTCGTCACGCTCGTGCTCGGACGCAAGGATGAAGCGGTCGATTACATGGAGCGCTTCCTCGAAGAGGGACGCAAGATCGACGGCGCCACGTTGACCGCTCCCGGCAGCGGCGCGGGTCGCGGCGCCACGTTCGGACGCCCGACCGATGTCGCGTTCGATCTGCAGGGCAACATCTTCGTCGCCGACGGCTACACCAATTCGCGCGTCGCGAAGTTCAACAAGGACGGCGACTTCATCAAGTCGATCGGCAAGCGCGGCAACCAGCCCGGTGAATTCAGCACGCCGCACACGATCGCGAACGATGCGAAGGGCAACATCTACGTCGGCGATCGCGGCAACTCGCGCATTCAAGTGTTCGATCCGGATCTGAATCCGCTGCGCATCATCAGCAACGTGCGCGCGCCGTGGGGCATCTGCATCACGCCGCCGAACGCGCAAGGCCAGCAGTACCTCTTTAGCGCCGATGCCGGCGGCAAGGTTTACAAAACTGATCTCGACGGCAAGCTGCTCGGATGGTTCGGCACCTTCGGCAAGCGCGTCGGACAGTTTCACTGGATTCACGAGATGCACTGCGTCAGCGAGACGGAGTTGTATGTCGGTGAAGCGCAGAACTGGCGCGTGCAGAGATTAACGCTGAAGAAATAGGCGGTCAGGCAGTCGGGCCGTCAGGCAGTCGGGCCGTCAGGCAGTCAGGAAATGCACTCGTCACGTTTGTGGTTCGCGATTTGTGCGACCGTTGCAGTGCTCGCGCTTGCGTGGCCGCCGGATCGCGGACCGAGTTTATTGGTTAAAGCCGTTCATTGGATTGTCGATCCGGCGGGAGCGCTTCCGGCGCTTCCGCCGCCGTTACCGCCAGGCGTTGGTGATAACGGCGACGTCGTCGCAGAGCATGATGCGATCGAGGCTGAGTATTACCGTCTCTATAATTCGGCCGCATTCACGCGTTGGCGAATGCGCGTAAAAGCATCTGACAATCCATTCGATCCAACGACAACGCGACAAATCCTGATCGCATCAATTGCCGCGCTGTGGGCCTGGCGTTTACGCAAGAACCGACGGCCTGACGGCCCGACAGCCTGACGGCCCGACAGCAGGCCTACCATCCGACGGCCTGACCATCCTTGCGGTGATCCGATCCGCCGCGATAGACGCCATTCACCGGACGATCTTCCTTCGCCCACGAGGCATCGAACACCGGCGCCGGCATTCGCGCATCGCGCTGGAAGAGGATGCCCTGATAACCGCCGACCGCGCCGCCATTCACGCTGCGCACGTCGTGGCCTTTCGCCTTCAACGCATCGCCGACGAGATTGAACAACGCAGCTTCGAGCGACAGTTGATTCGAGGTCTGGTTGTGCGTGAATCGCGCCGCGTCCGTCGTCATCTGCACGTTCATGCCGTGATCGATCAGGTTGACCATGTGCTGCGCGTGTGTTTCGGGCTGCACGCTGCCGCCCATGTTGCCGAACGTCATCAGCGGCGCGCCGTCTTTCATCACGAAGCCGGCGATGATGCTGTGGAACGGACGCTTTCTCGGCGCGACGATGTTCGGGCTCTTTGGATCGAGTGAGAACGCGGAGCCGCGATTGTGAAGCACGAATCCGTACGGGCCAACGGTCGCGCGGCTGCCATAGACGCTGAACACGCTGTGCACGAGCGACACCATGTTGCCCCAGCGATCCGCGGTCGTCAGATAGATCGTGCCGCCTTCAGTGCCGCCCGCGACGCCCGGCTTGCTCGCGACGTTCGGATTGATCTTGCCGCACAAGCTCGCGGCGTGTTCCTTCGAGATCAATTCCTTGATCGGCACGTTCGAGAATTTCGGATCGGCGTTCTTCGCGAGCAGATCTGAATACGCGAGCTTCTTCGCTTCGACCAGCAGGTGCCACTTCATCGGATCCGATGGGCCGAGCTCGGTGAGGTTGTAGCCAAGCTTCGGCACGCACACGTCGAGGATGTTCAACATCTCGAGCGCGGCGAAGCCTTGTCCCGGCGGCGGCAGTTCGAAGACGTCGTAGCCGTGATAGTTGGTCGAGATCGGCTCGACCCACTCGGGCTGGAACTCCGCGAGATCCTCGAGCGACATCACGCCGCTGCCGGACTTCACCTTGTCGACGATTGCTTGCGCGATCTCGCCTTTGTAGAAACCGTCCTTGCCCTTCGCCTGGATTAATCGCAGTGCTTTGGAGAGATTCGGATTGCGAATGACGGTGTAGAGCGGCCACGCTTCATCGCCGTTGAGGAAAACCTGTTTCGAATCCGGATCGGCCTTCAATCCGTTCACGGCGCTGCGCATGTCGTTATGACGGCGCTCGGCAAGACCCCAGCCTTCATCGGCGAGACGCGCGGCACGCTCGAACGTCTGCTTGAAGGTCATGGTGCCGAAGCGCGACATCAACGCGTCATAACCCGCGATCGCACCGGGTACTGTCGCCGCATTGACGCCGTTGTTCGGCACGCGCGTTGCCTTCAATGTGTTGGTAAAAAATTCCGGCGTCCAGCCTTTCGGCGCCCAGCCCGCGGAATTCAGCGCGTAAAGCTTTTTCTCTTTGGCGACATAGACGAGCGCAAACAGATCGCCGCCGATGCCGGTGTCGTTCTGCGACGTGACATCGAGCACCGCGCCGGTTGCGACCGCGGCATCGATCGCGTTACCGCCGTTGCGGAGAACTTCGAGGCCCGCTTCAGCGGCAAGCGGATCGCTGGTCGCGACGATGCCGTGACGGGCGAGTACTTCGGATCGCCCTTGCGACAGCCATCCTTGCGCGCGCGATCCCGGCGCCGCCTTGATCGTCGAGCCCGGTTGCGGTATTTCCGCGGATGGAATGCCGAAAGGATTTTTCGATTGGCCGGCAATGCCGGCGGTGCAGAGCGCGATAAAAAGGACGCTGGCGATGGCGGATGGACGCATGGCTTGTCTCCGATCGCGCACAGTGTAATCGAATCGTCAGCGGAAACGCCGGTCAGGCGATCGCGGGCCGGGTTTTCGTGGGGACGCGGACGAACACCGTCGTCCCCTCGCCCGGCGCCGTCTCGAACTCGACGCTGCCGCCGATCAGCGCCGCCCGCTCGCGCATGCTCAAGAGGCCCATTCGCGCGTGACGCTCCGCCGCGGCCGCGGCCTTGGCATTGAAGCCCCGGCCGTTGTCTTCGACGATGATCGCGACCTCGTCGCCGCGCCGCTCCATCAGCACCGCGACGTGCGTCGCGGCGGCGTGTTTCGAGACGTTGTTCAACGCCTCCTGCACGATGCGATACACGTTCGACTGCACGTCGGACGGCAGCTTCGGCGGCTCGGCCGCCGAGTTGTGGAACTCAGCGGCGACTTGCGAGATCGTGCTCCATTGCCGCACCAGGTCATCGAGCGCCTCCGTCAATCCGATGTCGTCGAGCGCCGCGGGGCGCAGGTCCCACGCCAGCACGTCGACGTCGCGATCCATCCGCGCGACGATCTTGTCGGCCGCGGCGACCCGCGCGTGCAGTTCGTCAGGCAGCCCGGCATCGTGAACGATTGCATCGAGCGTCAGGCGCAGCGCGGTCAATTGCTGCCCGAGATGGTCGTGGAGGTTGCGCGCGATGCGCCGCCGCTCTTCTTCCTGCGCGGTGACGACGCGCTCGAGCAGCGCCTTGATGCGCTCTTCGGCGGCCGCGCGCACCGTCACTTCGTGCGCCAGCCTCGTCGTCTGCTTCTGCTCGCGGACCAGCGCATCGCTGCGCTCGCTGTCGCGCTGACGCTCCTCGGTGACGTCGACCATCGCGATGAACACTTCACCGCGCTTCCCGGCGACGCCGAGAGTGGCGAACAAGCGAATCAGCCGGCCACCATGATTCCTCGTGGTCACGTCGATCGACTGCTGTACGCGCGTGCGCGCGACCGCGGCGACGAAACGATTCACCGTATCGCGCTGATCCTTCGCCAGCAGCATCGCCACCGGCATGTTGACGGCGTGCGCGCGGTCGACGCCGAGCAGCATCGCGCCGGCGATGTTGATCTCGGTGATCGCGCCCTGGCGGTTCAACGACATGTAGCCGATCGGCGCGAAGTCATAGAGGTCGGCGAAGCGGTCGCGTGCTTCTTCGAGCTCGTTTTGTGCCTTCCTCAGCTGTTCGTTCTGTACCGTGATCTCTTCGGCGTGCACCTGCAGCTCGTGGAGCAGCGCGTGCACGCGTTCGGATCGCGCCGGCGTCAGCTTCGTGTCGCGGCGGGTCCGCGCTGTGGCTTTCTTTGCTTTTACTGCGCGACGCTGTTTCGCCATGGCCTCACTGTCCGCGAGCGGTGTCCTGCACCGTGACGAGAACCACGTGGCTGTCGCGTCCGTCGATCGCGGGCACGACGCGTCCGGCAATCGTAAACGTCGTGCGGCGGCGATCGCTCGTCGTCACGATCGGCGGCAGCACCGCGCCGGGTTTTGCGCCATCGCGCCAGGCGGCGAACCCATCACCGCGCGCGAGATCCTCGAGCGGACGGCCGACGAGCTCGCCGGCAGTTGTGGAGAACAGCGATGCGAACGCCGAGTTGACCTGCCGAATCTGGAGCTTCGCGTCGGTCACCGCAAACGGCTGATTGGTGAAGTGCAGAATCGCGTCGGCGAACTCGCTCGCCACCATCGCGCGGCGCTCGGACGTCTTGAGGATGTCGATGTCGAACAGCGCGAGCACCGCGCCGTCGATGCGGTTGTCGAGACTCTTGTAGGGGCGGATGCGCAACGAATACCAGCGGCCCTGCCGGTCGCGCACGTCGCGCTCGACCGGCGACACCGAATCGATGCACTCGTGAATCAGCTGCTCGAGATTCGGGCAGTCGATGTTCGGATTGATGTGCGTGATCGAGCGATCGAGATCCGTCGGGATCAGGTTGAGCACCTTCTCGGCCATCGGCGTGAATCGCCGGATGCGCATGTCGCTGCTGACGATCACGATCGCGATCTGGACGCTGCCGACGAGATTCATCAAGTCGCTGTTGATGCGGCTCATCTCTTCGTTGCGGCCGTGCAGCTCCTCGTTGACGGTGTTGAGCTCTTCGTTGGTCGATTGCAATTCTTCCTTCGCGGTATCGAGCTCTTCGTTCGTGCTTTGCAGTTCCTCGTTGCTCGACAGGATTTCTTCGTTCGCGGATTGCAGCTCCTCGTTCGCGGCCTCGAGCTCCTGGATGATCGATTGCATGTACTCGCGGCTGGCGGCGAGCTCACGCTGCAGCACCGCGACTTCCTGATCGTCCCTGGTCTTGATCGACTTCGTGCGCTTCGCCGGCTTCGTCGATCCGGCTTTGCCGCGCGCAGCGTCGCCGGGCCCCGGTTCCTCGAACACGATCAGAAAGTGCGGCCGCCCAAACGCCGTCAACGGCACGACCTCGATCGCCACCGGCTTCCAGATCTGACCGGCTTTGACCTGCAGGCCGTCCTTGCGTACCGGTGCTTTTGTTTTGCGCGCGGTACTCACCGCGCTGCGCACGCCGTACAACAAACCCTCGCGCACCATTTTCAGGAGATCGAGGCTCGCATCACCCGGCGCCGGCTCGAGAAACGCGCCGGTCTGGCCGCGCACGTGCACGATCTGCAAGTCCGCATCGACGACGACGCCGGGTGGCGCGTAGCGATCGAGGATGATGCGGCTCAGCTCGAGCTGCAGCGTGTTGTCGGTTGGCGATGCGCCGGGCTGCACACGCTTCGGCGCCGCCAGCGGATGCGGTGGTTGCAGCGGATACCCGGTGGCCGGCAGTCCACGCGCGGTGGTCTTCTTGCGATGGATGCGGTACTTCTTTTCGACGAGCGAAAACAGGCTCGCTTGCGAGCCGACGGTTTCTGCCGCACCGAGCACCAGGAAGCCGCTCGGGTTGAGCGCGTAATGAAACAAGCCGATCAGTTTTTTCTGCAGCGTCGTGTCGAGATAGATCAGCACGTTGCGGCACATCACGAGGTCGAGGCGCGAGAACGGAGGATCTTTCGTGAGATCCTGCCGCGCGAACACGCACATGCTGCGAATCAGCTTGTTGACGCGATAGTTGCCCTCGCTCTTGGTGAAGAAGCGGCGCAGCCGCACCGGCCCGACGTCGGCGGCAATCGACGCGGGATACACGCCGGCGCGCGCGCGCTCGATTGCCGTGTCGCTGACGTCGGTCGCGAAGATCTGCACGCGGATGTCGGACTGCTTGCGCTGCAGGAACTCGACCACGGTGATTGCGAGCGAATAGGCTTCTTCGCCGGTGGCGCAGCCGCACACCCACATCCGTAGCGGTTGTTCGGGAGAACGATCCTCGATCAGGCTCGGCAATACATCCTCGGCGAGCGCGTCGAACGATTCCGGCTCGCGGAAGAATCGCGTGACGTGAATCAACAGATCCTGCGACAGCCCGCGCACCTCGTCCGGATTCGCGTGGAGCAGCTTCAGATACGTATCGACCTCGGTGATGCGATGCAGCGCCATGCGGCGCAGCAGGCGGCGGCGGATCGTCGGCAGCTTGTAATGGCGGAAATCAACACCGCTGACCGGACGCAGCAGATCGAAAATTTCATCGAGATACGGTTCGCGAGTGACGCCCTCGTGAGCGACGCGCGCGCGACGCACGTACGGGTGCGACGCGATGTTGGCGATCTGCGCGCCGATCTTCGCCGGCGTCATTACCAGGTCGATGGCGCCGGATGCGATGGCCGCGCGCGGCATGCCGTCGTACTTTGCCGATTCCGGCTGCTGCGCGAAGGTGATGCCGCCAGCGGCCTTGATGTCGCGAATGCCGAGCGCGCCGTCGGACGCCGTGCCCGACAAGACGACGCCGATCACCTGGCCCTCGGGCATTTCCGACAGCGACGTGAAGAACGTGTCGATCGGCGTGTACGGCGAGCGATCGTGCGGCCGCGGCCGCAATTCCAGCGTGCCGTGATCGACCATCATCTGCACGTTCGGCGGAATCACATAAACGCGATTGGGCTGGATCGCCACGCCGTTGGTCACCTGCTCGACCGGCATGCGCGTATGTGATGCGAGCAACGCCGGCAGCGCGCTTTCCTGGTTCGGCGACAGGTGCTGCACGAAAATCACGGCGATGCCGGAGTCGTGCGGAATGGCTTCGAGCAGTTGCGAGAACGCTTCGAGGCCGCCGGCCGAGGCGCCGACGCCGACGATCGTGATCGGGAGCGTTGCCACGTCCGCGGCGACGGCGGCGGATCGCGTGCGATGGCGCGTGGCTTTCTGTGCGATTGTCGCCGCGCGCCGTTTCGAGGGACGCGGACGCTTCTTCTTGGTCATAGTGGCAACGGCCGCGCGTCAGCGTTTTTTCTTTTTCTTTCGCGCCGGTGACTTCGCGGCCCGCTGCGATGCCGCTTTCTTCAACGTTCGTGCGGGAGGTGATTCCGGCAGCGCCCGGCCGAACAGCAACTCGCGTATTGTATGCGCCTGCCGGTGCGCGGTGTGCGCGCTCGCTTCGAATCCCGACGCGACGCTGGCCATGCCGGCATCGTGCGCGCGTGCCGCCATCCGCCGGCGAAGATCGGCGTGCTCCTCGAGCACCCGGACCGCAGTCCACAGCGCGCCTTCCACGACTTCGCGCTGCTCGCTGTCGAGTCCATCGGTGGTGTATTGATGCCCGACGTGGCAGCGATAGCGGGCCAGCTTGCCGTTGCGAATTTCCCACAACGCGCCGCCGCAGTCGGGGCAGGTGAGGCCCGACGGCGGACCGAAGTCGTCATTCATCTCCTCGACGTCCGTCTCTTCGTCGGCGTTCTGCGGATCTGGTTCGCGCGCCATGAGGCCTTCTCCTTCAATTTCTCTTTCGACGAATGGCTCGTCATCGACGCCGCAGCAGCGAGCGATGAACTCTCCAATCTGATCCGAGGGCAACACCTTATCGACCTCGACAAAGCGCAGCGCGCTCAGGATCATCCCGGGTTGCGCTGCCTCGTCAGGATCCTGAACGATCGCCATCCCGCCAGCGTCCTTGATCACGCGCAACCCATACGTGCCATCGTCGAGCGCGCCCGACAGGATCACGCCCAGCGCCGCGGGACCATACGCGCGCGCCGCCGATCGGAACAGCGGATCGACCGCGGGTCGAAAACCGTTTTCTTTCGGGCCATGGCTCAACCGCATCGTTCCCCGGCGGAGCACCACGTGCATATCGGGAGGAGCGATATAGATGCGGCCGTTCTTGATGCGGGCGCGATCGATCGCGAACTGTACCGGCAATGTTTCTGCGCGCGAGAGGATCCGCGGCAGGTAACTCGTCGCTTCGGATCCGATGTGAATGACGACGAACACGCTCGAGCGTAATCGCGGCGGCAGCTTCGCAAAAATCCTGGTGAGGGCCTCGAGACCACCTGCCGAGGCGCCGATCACGACCACTTCGATCTGTGCCATTCGCTGCTCGCGTGCAATCAATGCGCCAGAAGCGAATTCTAACGTCGACTGCAGCGTCGCCGGCTCATGCGGAGTGTAAGCTAGACCGTTGTGAAAGTACCGCTCGAGATTTGGAAGTTCGGCGGCGCCTCGCTGGCCGATGAACACGGCATTCGCCGCGCGGTCGATCAGATCGCCTTGCATCGAGGACCGCTTGTCGTCGTCGCGTCGGCGCTCGCCGGCGTCACCGATTTACTGTTGAGCGCGGCGCCGGATGCGGCGCAGACATTCCGCGCGAAGCATCATGCGGTCGCACGCGCGATCGCGAAGGGTGCGGATCGCGATCGGTTGATTGCCGCGATCGATACCTCCGCGCGTGAGTACGAAGACATCTGCAAGGCGCTGAAGATGCTCGGGCACATCGAGCCGAGAGCGCGCGATCTGCTGGTGTCGAGAGGAGAGCGGCTGTCATCGCAGTTACTCGCAACGGCAATTGCAGGAGCGCGCTATATCGACGCCGTCGATGTCATCGCGACTGATGCTGCATACGGCAACGCGGCGCCCGAGATCGCGCTGACGGCGAAGCGCGCGCGCAAAGTTCTGCTGCCGCTGCTCAAGGCCGGATCGATTCCAGTCGTGCCCGGATTCATCGGCCGCGCACCCGATGGCAGCGTGACGACGCTCGGCCGCGGCGGTACGGATCTGACGGCAACGCTGCTGGCGCGATCGTTGGCCGCGAAGTGCGTCGTGTTCTGGAAAGATGTGCCTGGCATCCTCACCGCGGATCCACGACTGGTGCCCGATGCGCGCGTGATTCCGCATCTGCATCATCGCGAAGCGGCGGAAGTAGCGCACTACGGCGCCAAGGTGTTGCATCCTCGCGCGCTGATTCCCGTTTCCGGTACGCGCATCACGCTGCGCATCCGATCGTTCGTCGATCCGAATCTTCCCGGCACTGAAGTCGCGGCGAAACAATCGCTGAAGGGATATCCGGTCAAGGCGCTCGCGATCCTGTCATCGCAAGCCGTCGTCACCGTCGCCGGCAAGGGCATGGTCGGCGTCCACGGCATTGCGGCGCGCACCTTCGGCGCCGTCGATGCCGCGAGCGTGTCGGTGTCGACGATCTTCCAGGCCTCGTCCGAAAACTCGATCGGCTTCACCGTGCCGAACGGCGATGCGGATCGCGCGGTCGTCTCGTTGCGCAAGGTGTTCAAACACGAGCTCGATCATGGACTGATCGACGGCGTGACGTCGCGATCGGGGATGGCGGTGATCGCGGTGGTCGGCGAAGGGATGGCCGGCACGCCCGGCATCTCCGCGCGCGTGTTCGATGCGCTGGCCGCCGGCGGCATCAACGTCGTCGCGATCGCGCAAGGATCATCGGAGCGGAATATTTCGTTCGTCGTGTCTGAGCAGGACGCGCCGGAAGCAGCGCGCCGCGTTCATGCGGCCTTTCAGTTGTCGAAGATCGGCGGCGGCCGCCCGGTCTCGAAGCCGCACACGGATGTCGTACTCCTCGGCTACGGCCGCGTCGGACGCGCGTTGTCGGAGCAGATCGTCTCCGGATCGAATGACGATGTGCGCGTGATCGGTTTGCTGGATCGGTCAGGCTATTTGTTCGATGCCAAGGGGTTGTCGCGGTCGCGGTTGAAAGAGCTCGCGAAAGCGAAAGACAAAGGCGCGTTGCTGTCGTCGCTCGGCGGAAAGAAAGCATCCGCGACCGATGCGTTGACGGTGATCTCGGAACATGCGGTGTCGCGGCCGGTGATCGTCGACGTCACGAGCGATGAGACCGCGGAAGTGTTGAATACCGCGGTCGGGCGCGGCTTCGACGTCGTGCTCGCGAACAAGAAGCCGCTCGCGGGCAACTGGGAGAGTTACGCGCGCTTGCTCGACGGCGCCGCATCGCGCGGCCGCACCGTTCGTTATGAAGCGACGGTGGGCGCGGGACTGCCGATCATCGACACGTATCGCAAGCTCGATGAATCCGGCGATCGTGTGTTGCGCATCGAGGGCTGCGTCAGCGGCACGTTGATGTACGTGTTGTCGCAGGTCTCAGCGGGCCGCGCGTTTTCAGCGGCAGTGCGTGAAGCGGTCGATCGCGGATATGCGGAGCCGGATCCGCGCGACGATCTCTCCGGTCGCGATGCCGCGAGGAAGGGATTGATCCTCGCGCGCATGATCGGCTATCGCGGCGCTCCCCCGACCGCGCACGATCTCGTTCCTGAAGCGTATCGACAGTTGCCGCTCAAGGAGTTCCTGAGTCGACTCGAAGAGCTCGATGCCGATTGGAAGAAGCGCACCGAGCAAGAAGCGACGCGCGGATCGGTGCTTCGCTATGTTGTGTCGGCCACTCCGAAAAAAGTCAGCGCCGGTTTGCTCGCGGTGCCGAAGAGCAGCGCGATGGGTGCAGCCGAAGGCACGCGCAATATCATCACGTTCCATTCGAAGCGCTATAAGGAGCCGCTGGTGATCAGCGGCCCTGGTGCGGGTGCGGACGTCACCGCTGCCGGATTGCTCAACGACATCTGTTCGCTGGGGCCCGCATGAATCGCGACGAGCTGCTGCGCCTGATCCTGACGAGCCGCGTCTACGACGTCGCCCGGCAGACGCCGCTCGATGCGGCGCGGCGATTGTCGCAGCGCACCGGCCATCACGTGTTCTTGAAGCGTGAAGATCTGCAGCCGATCTTCACCTATAAGATTCGCGGCGCCTACAACCGGATCGCGCATTTATCCGATGACGAACGCGCACGCGGATTGATTACGGCGAGTGCCGGCAATCACGCGCAAGGTGTGGCGTACGCTGCGCGGCATCTCAAGCTCGATGCGCTGATCGTGATGCCGCAGACGACGCCGGCGATCAAGATCGATGCGGTGCGGCAGCTGGGCGCGCAAGTCGAACTTGCGGGCGATAACTTCAGCGACGCGAAAGCGCGATGCGACGAGATCGCGCGTACGACCGGTCGAGTGTTGATCCACGCGTTCGATGATCCGCTCGTGATCGCGGGCCAGGGCACCGTCGCGCAAGAGATCCTCGCGCAGGGAAGGAACGAGGTCGACTGCATCTTCGTGCCGATCGGCGGCGGTGGATTGATCGCGGGCGTGGCCGCATACGTGAAGGCGGTGAATCCATCGATCAAGGTGATCGGCGTCGAGCCGTTCGATGCCGATGCGATGTATCGATCGCGTCAAGCCGGCGAGCGCGTCGCGCTCGATCGTGTCGGCATCTTTGCGGACGGCGTTGCGGTGCGAGAAGTCGGATCGATCACGTTTCCGCTCGTGCAGGAGAACGTCGACGACATCATTCGCGTGTCGACCGACCAGATCTGCGCGGCGATCAAAGATGTCTTCGACGATACGCGATCGCTGATGGAGCCCGCCGGCGCGCTCGCGGTCGCGGGCCTGCGCGCGTGGGTCGCGGCGCAGCCGTCATCGCGCGCTCGCCGCCTGGTCGCGATCCTCAGCGGCGCGAACATGAACTTCGATCGGCTGCGCTTCGTCGCCGAGCGCGCCGAAGTCGGCGAAGCGCGCGAAGCGTTGTTCGCCGTCACGATCCCCGAGCGTCCCGGCGCGTTCCGCGCCTTCTGCGCCACTATCGGCCGCCGCGTCGTGACTGAATTCAACTATCGATTGAGCGGCCGCCGCGCCGCGCACATCTTCGTCGGCATCGGCATCAAATCGCGCGACGACGCGACGGCGTTGAGCAGTTTACTGACGAGCCGCGGCTACGAGTGTGTCGATCTTTCAGACGATGAGCTCGCGAAGCTGCACGTGCGTCACATGGTCGGCGGCCGCGCGGTGGATGTAAGCAACGAGCGCCTGTATCGATTCGAGTTTCCAGAGCGCCCGGGCGCGCTGCTGGAGTTTCTCGAGCGGCTTGGCGATCGTTGGAACATCAGCCTGTTTCACTATCGCAATCACGGATCGGATTTCGGCCGCGTGCTCGCCGGCTTCGAAGTCCCGTCTGAAGATGGCGCCGCATTCGAGCAGTTCCTCGACGCGCTCGGTTACGCGTATCAGCGCGAAGAGAACAACCCCGCCTACGCGATGTTCCTCGCCGCCGGCTGAGGTCAGGCGAACAGGCGAACAGGCGAACAGGGAAAGACTCTTGTCTTGTGCGCTTCGTCGATAATTACGCCATGACCCCGACGCGACTCCGCACCCTCTGGCTGAAGGCGCATCTGTGGGTCGGGCTGGTGATCGGACTGCCGCTGGTGATCGTCTCGATCAGCGGCGCCGCGCTCGTCTTCGAAGACGACATCGACCGCGCGTTGAATCCGTCAGTATCGTTCGTCACGCCAGGGTCGCAGTCATTGCCGATCGACGAGTTGATCGCGAAAGCGCGCGCGGCGTATCCGGCGGCGCAATTGACGTCGCTGACCTTTCCGGAGAAAGCCGATCAAGCGCTGCAGATCGGCGCCGTCAAGAAACCAGAAGGACCGTTGACGATTGCCGTCAATCAATACACCGGCGAAGTCCTCGGTGCGCGCTCGAGCGCGGAACGCGAAGTTGGCCTCGCGCGGCGCATCCATCTGTTGCACACGCGCTTATTCGCCGGCGAGATCGGCGAATGGATCGTCGGCACGATCACCGCGCTGACGTTGTTCATGGCGATCGCCGGCATGGTGTTGTGGTGGCCGCGCAAGATCGTGACGGTCAAGTGGAGCGCCTCTGGGCGCCGCATCAATTTCGATCTGCACAACGTGTTCGGCTTTTACGCATCGGCGGTGTTCTTTTTCATCGCCCTTACCGGCATGATGATCGCGTTCGAGCGCTGGACCGATCCGATGTTCATGCGCCTCAACGATGCGCCGGTGCCGCCGCTCGCGCGCGAATCGATTGCGTCGGGAACGCCGGCCAGCGTCGAGACGCTGGTTCGCGCCGCTCACGACGCGCTGCCGGGAGCGTTCCTGAAAGGCGTCACGATTCCGAACGGCGGCAAGAACGCGGTCGTCGCGATGATGAAGTATCCCGAGGATCGAACGCCCGGCGGCCGCAGCCGCGTGGCGCTCGATCAGTATTCGGCGCAGGCGTTGACGGTGATCAACACCCGGACCGCGCCGGCTGGATCGCGTCTCGTGAATCTCAAACGATCCGCGCACACCGGCGACATCTTCGGCAGTATCACGCGCGCGCTGTATTTCATCACCGCGCTGATGCTCGCCGGACAAGTGATCACCGGCTTCTTCATCTGGCGCAAGCCGAGTCGCTAACTGCGCACCCGAGCGCTTCGGCGCTAACGCCGGATCGCCGTCGCGGCCTCGGCGGGATGATGACAACGCTTCGCGTTGCCATCACCCTCTCGCGAGGCGGGAAACCGCGTCTCGTGTGATCGATTTGCCGTGCTTCGCTGGAACGCGCGATTCCGATGCCTGCATCCGTGGAGCGGAATCGCGCGTGCAAATCGATCGCACTCGCCGCGGTTTCGTGAGTTGTGGACCGCCTCGCTCAACTCGGCCGCGCCGGCGATCCGGCTGGCGCCCACGCGCTGACGAACGCCCGCGCGATTGCGCGCGCGAGCGCGAACGGTGTCTCCCGCGCTGAGCGTCCGACTGAGCCGACTCACGTCTTCAGACCGACAAACCGAACGGAGGCGGAGCACATGCGTTGTTTGAGCGAATGAATGCAGGCGAGTTCGCACGAGTGCTTTGTGCGGGCCGAGTGAGGTTTGACCGGCGAAGGAGGGCGAAGCGCGGGAGACACCGTTCGTGCTCGCGCGTGCGGGGAGCTTCCTATTCACTCGAAGCGTTGGCGTTATCCCGCCGACGCCGGACGGTGATCCATTCGCGATCCAGCGCCGAGCAAAGCAACGAGGGGAGGGCGAAGCGCGGGAGACACCGTCCGCGCTCGCGCCGGCGCGCGACCGCTGCGTGGCGTCGCGTGACGCCGATCATCGTTCGCTGAAGGGCGAACGCAAGCCGCCGGGAGGAGGGCCGTCCGGCCGCTCGTGGCGGCCCATTCCGCAAGGTGGAGCGGCCCGACGGTCGGGTTTCTTGCTGTCAACCTCGCTGCGAGCCGCACCAGCGTTAGTGAGGCGCGAGCAGCCAGTTGACTGGCGTTTGGAGTGAGCCCGGAAGCGAATGATGATCGGTGAGCGACGCCAGAGCGCGCTGAGGTCCGGCTGAAGCCGGACCCTCACAGGTTGGGCGCTATCATTGACGAACCACCACGCGATGACTCGAGCCATCACGCTGGCGCTGCTCCTCATCGCGGCGCTGGCGATCAGGACCCGCGAGATCGATCAGCCGATCGTCCGCTTCCATCCGACGCGTCACTATCGATCGGCGGTGCTGGCGCGCGCGTGTTATTACGATCACGCCAGCGGCATTCCGGAGTGGGCCCGCAACGTCGCGAATGCGGCGCGCGGGATGCAACAGGCGGGCGAGCCGCCGCTGATGGAGTGGGCCGCCTGCGCCGCGTACCTGACGATCGGTCACGAGAACATCACGATCCCCCGCGTGCTCGCGGTCGTGATCTGGGTGTCGGGCGCGATCCCGCTATTGATTCTCGCGCTTCGACTCGCCTCGCCCACGGCCGCATGGCTCGCGGTCGCGCTCTATCTGTTCCTGCCCTACGGCATCGTCGCCAGCCGCAACTTCCAGCCCGATCAATTGATGACCGTCACGAGCTTGTGGGCGCTCGTCGCGCTGATGCGTCACTACGATCATCCGATCCGATCGCGATTCCTGCTCGCCGCACTCGCTGTCGGCGTCGCCGGCTTCGTCAAGCCGATGAGCATCTTCGTCACGCTGCCGGTCCTGATCGTGCTCGAGTGGCTTCGCGACGATCAAGCCTTGTCGAATCGCATCACTGCCGCCGCTGAATTGTTGTTCGCGGGATTGCTGCTGCCGCTGATCTTCTACGGCTACACCGCGATCTACGGCACGCTGGTCGCGGATCAGATGCACATGCGCTTCGAGCCGCAGCTGATTCCAACGATGTTCTTCTGGGGCGGACTGGCGCGAATGATCTCGCGCGTCGAAACGTGGCCGCTGTTGATGCTCGCGATGATCGGCATGGCCGTCGCGCGCGATCGAGTGGCGCGATTCGTGTTGCTGTCACTCTTCGCCGGCTACGCGGCATTCGCGATCGGATTCACGTATCACGTGCCGACGCACGACTATTATCATCTGCCGTACATCCCCGTCACCGCGCTCGGAGTTGCGGTACTACTCGCGCGCATCGAGACAATGATGCCCCAACAGATCCGCGCGATCGCGACCGCGTTACTTTGCATCATCGCAATCGTGATCGGCAGCGTGAGTGCGTGGCCACGTCTTCACATCCCGGAAGCCGCGACGCTGGCGAAGAACTTCGAGGAGATCGGCCAGCTCGCCGAACACGACACGCACGTCCTCTTTCTCGACGCCGAATACGGGTTCTCGATGATGTACCACGCGCAGATTTCCGGCGACTCGTGGCCGAACGTCGACGATCTCGCGGCGGAGAAGATCGACGACCGTGAAAATATGGATGCGGAAGTGCGCTTCGAGCGGTATTACGCGGACAGTCACCCGAGCTACTTCGTGATCACCGATCTCGATTCGCTCGCGGCGGAGAAAGATCTGCAGGCGCTGCTGGAGAAGCGCACGACGCCCGTGCGCATCACCAGCGAATATCGCGTTTACAAATTCAGGGATTAGTCGCGCGCGAGGGCCGCGGCGGTCGATGAATCGATCGCGGGCTGCGGACGCGTCTCGATGCGGGCCGGCCGCTTCGCGATCACGCGCAGCAATTCGACCGCGGTCAGCATGCCGGCAAGCAGCAGCACCGACGCCATGATCGGCGCGGCGAGGATCGATCCGGCTGCGTGCGTGCCGAGCTCGGCGTGCACCCACGTCGCCGGGCTGAACGGCTTGACCTGCGAGTCACCGAGGATCCACAGCAACACCTTCTCGCCGAACATCACCGTGACGATGATGCCGACGGCGTAGAACAGTTGCCGCACGATCAACAGCCATGTCTCTTTCGAGCTCGTCCCCTGGATGACGCGCGGAATCTCGCGCACCGGCATCCAGAATGCCATCAGGATATAAAACAACGTGCCGACGCCAATGCCCGGCAAACCCGCAAACATGACTCAGTGACCTTTCTCGTACACGGCGAGGCGCTGACCGATGATGAATTCAGACCAGATCGCTTCAAGAACGAATAAACAATTGATCACGCGCAACACGAAGAACGCCGGAATGCTGACGAGCGCTTTCCAGAATTCGTTGCGCTTCGATGCCTGCATCAACACCGGCACCATCAGCGCCGGCGCATCGAGCACGTAAACGATCAGCACCAGCGGGTTGTGCATCCGCAGCGCCGTCAACGGCACGATGAACAAGTAGATCAGTGACGCGATCGTCGACTCCCACAACGCGACGCCGATCACCGAGCGCAGGAAGCCGATCGGCAACAGCCCGCGCCAGTGCAGCTGCACGTTCTGCATGAAGCCGTGCGACCACCGCTTCAACTGCTTGCGCATGAAGTGAAAGTTATGCGGCTCGATCGGATAGCACACCGCTTCCGGAACGAAGCGCACCGTGCGGCCCGCCTGATACATCGACCACGTCAGGTCCATGTCCTCCGCCATCGTCCGCGTCTGCCATCCGCCATGCGCGAGCAGCACTTCGGTGCGATAGATCGAAAAGCAACCCGATGCGATCAACGGCTTGGTGAAGTAATCCTGGATCGGCTTGTAGAACGCGAAGGCGAGCAGATACTCGATGTAGCGGCCGCGTTCCCACACTGACTTGACGTGCCGCGGCACGACGAATCCGCATGCGGCTGAGACGCTGTCGTCGTTCATGACGGCGAGGAATCGCTCGATCGAATCCGCGGACACCGTGGTGTCGGCGTCGATCGCCATCGTGAATTCCGTTTTTACATAGCGCAGCGCGTAATTCTGCGCGCCGGCCTTCGAGCCGGTGTTCACGGCCGGACGGATCACGGTCACGCCGAGCGCGCGCGCCACCTCCGACGTGTTGTCGGTGGAGCAGTCATCGATGACGATGATCTCTGCGGGTGGAACGGTTTGCTGCTGAAGACTCTTGATCGTATCGGCGACGGATTCAGCTTCGTTGTACGCCGGTATTAAGACGGTTACGCCTGACGACATAAATGCAAAGGGAACAACTTCCCATCATATGCAAATTTGCCGCCGCGATGCATTACACCGAAGTAAGAATCGGCGAAGTTATGTGAATCGGGTTTTACCCGGATGTTTTGCTGCTGGCCCGCTAGCCTGCTGGCCTGTCTACAGCCAGGCGCGCAGCGCAGCCGAAAGCATCACCAGACCGGCCAGCACCAACAGCCACAGCACGGTCTTGCGAAATGCCTGGGCGCTCATGCCGACGTAGATCTTCGATCCCCAGATCGCCGGCAACAACAACGCGCCGGCGACGACCGCGAGCTGCGGCCACATCGCGACCTTCAATCTTCCCGAGTAGACGTTCGATGCAACGGTCGCCGACAACACAACGAGGTTGTAGTTTTGAATGACGGCGCGATGTTCATCCTTGTTGTAGCCGCGCAATGTGCACCACAGCGCGGGCGCGAGCCCGCTGAATCCGCTGAGCGGCGCCATCACGCCGCCGAGTAAACCGGCGCCGGCATCGGCGACACGGCCGCCGCTTCTCACTTGCGGCAGCTTCGCGGTCGCGAGCATCAGCGAGCAACACACGACGAGCAGCGATCCGAGTACGAGCTTGAACTGATTCTGATCGAGCATCGGCAGGATCATGTTGCCGATCGGAATGCCGATCGCGGCGCCGACGATGAACGGCCAGAGGATCTCCATGTGCCAGCCGCGCCGCACGCGCATCGCCGAGATGCACTGGCCGAACCAGCCGCCGAAGACCGCCATCACCGCGGCGACTTTCGGATCGATGCCCCACACCCAGATCGAGACCGCGACCATCGAGAACGCAAAACCGGAAATGCCCTGCACGAGCCCGCCAATCGCGGCGCCGATGGCGAGCAGCCAGATATTAATTGCCATGTCGCCTGAATTGTAGCCGAGGAAATGCTACATTTCGCGCCGGGATGTCGATGCGAGGCGCGATTGCTGCCACGGTGGCCGTGGCCGTCATGTTGTCTTCGGGTGTCTCGGCGCAGCGTGTCACCAAGCGCGTCTTCGTCGAAGTCATCGACGACAACGAAAAGCCGATCACCGATCTCTCGGTTGCCGACTTCGAGCTCGAAGAAGATTACGTGCAGCGCGAGGTCACGCGCGCGACGCGTGGCGACGCGCCGATGCGGATCGTGCTGATGGTCGACTCGAGCACGTCGACGCAGCCGATGATGACGATGTTCCGCAACGCGCTGAACACGTTCGCCGATGCGTTACCGCCGCAGCACGAAGTCGCCTTCATCACCAGCGGCAGTCAGATCCGCGTGCGCACGCAGCCGACCACCGATCGCGCGAAATTGAAAAACGACATCGGCCTGTTGCAATCCGAAGGCGGCGCGAACGCGTTTCTCGAAACGATGATCGAGGCCGATCAGCGATTCTTGAAGACCGCGCCGGGCAAGTGGCCGGTGTTCGTGATCCTCACCACCGATATCGGTGAAGTGCGTCGCGAGCCTGACATCCCGCGTTACAACCGCTTCATGAATGATTTCCTCGCGCGCGGCGGCAGCGCGCACGCGATCATCATGACCGGCAAACAATTTGGTCCGGTCACCGACATCACGCAGAACTTCGTGCAGAATGTCGGCGGCATGTATCTGTCGTTGATCCTCGACAGCGGCCTGCCCGGGCGAATGAAGAGCATCGCCGAACGCATCGCGGCCGATCATCAGAAGATGGCGACGTGGTACGAGCTCGAGTTTGCCGGAGATGCAAAGCTCGTTCAGCCGACGATCGCCGTGAACGTTCGTCGCGACGGCCTTCGCGTCAGGATGTCAACGCGGCGCCCCTCATAGCTGAGTTATTAGCTCGGCAGCAACGAATTACTTCAAGGCTCAGTTGGAGCATCTACAGCCGGACGCTACACTTCTTTGATGCTTCGGGGTTCATCCAGCGAGGCGGCTCTGCCGTCGAATCTCTCATTCCTTGCCGGCGGCGGTGAAATGGGCGAGCGCGTGCGCGCGCTCGACTGGTCGACGACGCCGCTTGGCGATGTTGAATCGTGGCCGCAAAGTTTGCGCAGCACCGTCAGCATGCTGCTGCCGTCGAAGGCGCAGATCGTGCTGTTCTGGGGACCGCAATTCGTTTCCGTCTATAACGACGCGTATCGCCCGGTGTTCGGCGCGAAGCATCCGCACGCGCTCGGCATGCCGGGCCACCAGGCGTGGAGCGAGATCTGGGACGATCAACTGCATCCGCTGCTGGCCGGCGTGGTGCGAACCGGTGAAGCGTTCTGGGCGCGCGATCTGTACTTCCCGCTCGAACGCCACGGCTTCAAAGAGGAAACCTACTTCGACGTCTCGTACGATCCGGTGCGCGTTGAGTCCGGCGACGTCGGCGGCGTCTTCTGCATCGTCACCGAAACCACCGAGCGCGTGGTCAGCGAGCGCCGCATGGCGCTGCTGCGCGATCTCGCCGCGCGCAATTCGACGGCGCGCACGACCGATGATGCGTGCCGGCTTGCGGTCGAGACGCTGACGGCGCGGCCGCAGGATGTGACGTTCGCGCTCGCCTACATCGACGATGTGCTGAAATGCGCGACGCCCGGCGCGGAAGAGAAGGTCGCGAACACGCCGGCCGATCTCGTGCGCACCGTGACGATTCCTTTGAAGACAGCGGCGCGCACGGCGCGGATGGTCATCGGGCTCAATCCCGAGCGGCCGTTCGATGATCAGTACCGCTCCTTCATCGACCTGGTCGCGGATCAATTCGGCACCGCGCTGGCGAACGCGCGCGCCTATGAAGAAGAGCGCCAGCGTGCCGAAGCGCTCGCGGAGATCGATCGCGCCAAGACGCAGTTCTTCAACAACGTCAGTCACGAATTCCGCACGCCGCTGACGCTGTTGATGGGACCGACGCAGGATGCGATCGCGTCGCCGGAGCAGACGTTGTCGGGAGAGGCGCTCGCGACGGTGCATCGCAACGCGCAGCGCTTGCTGAAACTCGTCAACACGCTGCTCGATTTCTCGCGCACCGAAGCGGGCCGCGCCGAAGTGAGTTACGAACCGACCGATCTCGATGTCTTCACCGCCGATCTCGCCGGCGCATTTCGATCCGCAATTGAATCGGCCGGATTGCGCTACGACGTCGAGTGCGATCCGATCGGCGTGCCGGTGCATGTCGATCGATCGATGTGGGAGAAGATCGTCTTCAACTTGCTGTCGAACGCGCTGAAGTTCACGTTTGACGGTGCGATACGCGTCACGTTGAATCGCGACGGCGACAAGGTGCGATTGACGGTGCGCGACACCGGCACCGGCGTCGATGCGGCGCAACTGCCGCATCTCTTCGAGCGCTTCCATCGCGTGCGCGGTGCGCGCTCGCGTTCGCACGAAGGCAGCGGCATCGGCCTGGCGCTGGTGCAGGAACTGGTGAAGCTGCACGGCGGCACGATCGACGTGCAGAGCACGGCGGGCGAGGGCACGACGTTTACGGTCTCGATTCCGATCGGCACCGATCATCTTCCCGAATCTGCGATCGCCGCACCGCGCTCACTGCCGGCGACGGCGACGTCGACGGCCAGCGCGCATGTCAGTGAAGCGCTCGGCTGGTTGAGGAATCGCCCGGCGGCGATTTCATCCGCGTCGTCTCAACGCCCGCGCATTCTGCTCGCCGACGACAACGCCGATATGCGCGATTACGTCGCGCGATTGCTCGGCGAGCGCTGGGACGTCGAGGCAGTGGGCGACGGCGCGTCGGCGTTGCATGCGATCCATACGCGCCGTCCGCAGGCGATCGTCACCGACGTGATGATGCCGGAGATCGACGGTTTCGAATTGCTAACCACGCTGAAGAACGATCCGGCGACGCGCGATATTCCGGTGATCCTGCTGTCGGCGCGCGCCGGCGAAGAAGCCAAGCTCGAAGCGGTCGGCGGCGGCGCCGATGATTACGTCGTCAAACCGTTTACGGGCCGCGACTTGATCGCGCGCGTCGACGCGCAGCTGCAGCGCGCCGCGCAGCGGCAACTGGTCCGGCAGCAGCTGATCGAATCGAATCGCATCAAGGATGAATTTCTCGCGACGTTGTCGCACGAGCTGCGCACGCCGCTCAACGCGATCCTCGGCTGGGCGCACTTGTTGAAGTCATCGGCGCTGCGGCCCGGCATGCTCGAGCGCGCGATCGAGTCGATCGATCGCAATGCGCGCGCGCAGGCGCAGCTGGTCGACGACCTGCTCGACGTCTCGCGCGTGATTTCAGGAAAGCTCGCGATCAAACAGGAGCCGGTACATCTTCGCGCCGTCGTTTCTGAAGCGATCGATGCAGTGCGCCCGACGCTGACGACCAAGGCGGTCAAGCTGCGCATGGACGTCGCCAACGACGCCGACATCGTCATTGACGGCGATGCCGATCGGCTGCGGCAAGTGGTGTGGAACCTGTTGTCGAACGCGGTGAAGTTCACGCCGTCAGGCGGCGAAGTGTCGATCGAGCTGCGTAAGGCGGCCGATGCGGTCGAGATCGTCGTGCGCGATACCGGCATCGGCATCTCGCGTGATTTTCTCCCGCGCGTCTTCGATCGCTTCCGTCAGGCCGAGAACGGACCGTCACGCAAACACGGCGGCCTTGGTCTCGGTCTGGCGATCGTGCAGCATCTCGTCGCCGCGCATCGCGGCACCGTCACGGCGCACAGCGACGGACCCGGCACCGGCGCGGAGTTCGTCGTGCGCTTGCCGATCGAGAATGCGCGGCCGCGCGCGCTGCCGGCGGTCGAGACCAAGGCGCCGGCGGTGCAGCAATTGATTTCGGGCCTTCGCGTATTAGTCGCCGACGACGAAGCCGATGCGCGCGAAGTGATGCGCGCCGCTCTCGAGAGTCACGGCGGGCAGGTGGTCAGTGTTGCGAGCGCGGATGAAGCGCTCGATGCGCTGAAACAATCCGCGTTCGATGCGATCGTCGCCGACGTCGGCATGCCCGAGCGTGATGGCTATTGGCTGATGCGCTCGATCCGCGCGCTGCCGGCGGCGCAAGGCGGACAGATTCCGTCGGTTGCGGTCACCGCATACGCCACGCTCACCGAGCGAGACGATGCGATCGGCGCCGGCTTCACCACGCACATGGGCAAGCCGTTCGATCCGGATCGGCTGGCTGCGACGTTGTCGAAGATCGCGATCAGGCACTAGGGAAGGTACGACGCCGCAGCTTGAACACTCCGTAAAGTCCCGGAACGATCAGCAGCGTCACGAGCGTCGACAACGCGAGGCCGCCGATGACGGCGAGGGCGAGCGGGCGCTGCAATTCGGCGCCGGCGCCGAGTCCGAGCGCCAGCGGCAACAATCCAAACAACGTGCAGAAGGTCGTCATCAGGATCGGGCGCAGGCGGATGCGTCCCGCGTGCGCGATCGCGGTTTCGAAACTTTCTCCTTCGTCATGCAGGCGCTCCGAGAAATCGAGCAGCATGATGCCGTTCTTGACGACGAGGCCGATCAACAGAATCACGCCCATCGCCGACGACACGTTGAGATCGGTGCCGGTGATGCGGAGCAACAACAGCGCGCCTCCGAGTGACAGCGGCGCAGCGAGCAGGATCAAGATCGCCGGCAGCCACGACTTGAATTGAATCACCAGGATCGTGAACACCAGGATGATCGCGATGCCGAACACGATCAGCAGCTCGCGGAACGATTGCTGCTGCGACTCGTACTGTCCGCCGATCTCGTAGCTGTAGCCGACCGGCAGCTTCAACTTGGCGAGCTCGCCTCGAATCTCTGATACCGCGCTGCCGAGATCGCGGCCCTCGAGACGGCCGCTGACGATCGCGACGCTGCGAAGATTTTCTCGCAGCAACTCCGCCTGGCCGTTGCTGCGTTCCATGTGCGCGACACTCGCGAGCGGGATCAGTTTGCCGTCACCGGTACGAATGAGGGTTTGCGGCAAGAGCTGTGGACTGAAACGAACTTCGTCCGGCAATCGCACGCGAACGGGAATGGTGCGATCGAGCAGGCGAAGATCGGTCGGCACATCGCCGAGCCAGGCGGCCGCGAGTTGTTGCCCGACATCTTCGACGGTGATGCCGAATCTTCCGGCGGCAACCGGATCGACCTTCCACGTCACTTCAGGATTGCCGCGCTGCATGCCGACGACGTCGACGACGCCATCGACTTTCTCGAGCATCGCTTCAACGGGTTCCGCAAGTTCTTCGAGTTGATTGGTATCGTCGCCGAAGATCTTGATCTCGATCGGCGTCGGCGCGCCTTCGAGATCGCCGAGCATGTCCTGCAGCAACTGCACGAACTCGATCTCCGCGAGCGGCGCGACCTCCTGCAGCTTCGGCCGCATCTCCTCGATGATTTCTTCCGAGGAGTGATCGCGATCCTTGCGCGGCTTCAAGCGAACGAGGATGTCGCCGGTATTCTGCGCCGTCGCGAACAGGCCGAGCTCCGATCCGGTGCGGCGCGAATACGATGCGACGTCGGGGTTATCGGCAATCACTTTCTCCATCGCGCGCACGGTGCGATCGGTTTCGCTGAGCGCGCTGCCCGCCGGCGTGAGGTAGTCGACGACGAAGCCGCCTTCATCGGCGGGCGGCAGGAATCCGGTCGCCGCGGTCATGAACAAGTAAACAGTGCCGGCCGCGAGCACTGCCGCGATCGCAACGGCGACGATGCGATTGCCGAGAACCGCGTTGAGCGCGCGCTGATAGCCGCGATCGAGAAAACTGTCGTGTTCCTCAGGCTTGACGCCGCGCTGCAGCGTCCATCTCGCGAGCAGCGGCACGACGGTGATCGAGAGGAACAGCGACAGGATGACCGCGACGGTCAGGCTCAACGACAGCGCGCGGAAAAACTGTCCGGGCACACCCGATAACAGTCCGAGCGGCGCGAACACGACGACGGTCGTCAGCGTCGAGCTCACGAGCGGCGCCATCAATTCGTCGACGGCCTTGATCGCACTGTCCGCGCCTTCCGCGGCCCGGCGATGAATGTTCTCGACGACGACGACGGCATCGTCGATCACCAGGCCGATCGCGACCGCGAGTCCGCCCATCGACATCTGGTTGATCGTCCCGCCGAACACGCGCATGAAGACGAACGTCGGAATGACTGCGAGCGGCAGCGTCAGCGCGGCGACCAGCGTCAGCCGCAAATTGCGGATGAAGACGATCAGCACGAAGATCGCGAGGACGCCGCCGATGAGAATCGCATCGCGCACGCTCGCGATCGCTTCCGAAACGAATTCGGCGAGATCGTAGACGCGGCTGATCTTGATGCCGCTCGGCAGCGTCGTCGCCAGATCGGCGAGCGCCTTGTCGACGCCTTGCTTGAGCGTCAGGATGTTCGCGCCGATCTGCTGCGAGATGCTGATCGAGATCGCATCGCGGCCGTTGCCCGTGACGAGCAGCGTGCGATCCGGCGCGCCCTTCACGACGGTGCCAAGATCGCCGACGCGTACCGTCCCGCCGTTCTTGGTGATCACCGGCGCATTCGCGATGTCTTCAGGCGATGTCCACAATCCTGATGCGAGCGCGAGATGCTGCAATCCTGATTCGCTGAAGCGTCCAACCGGTTCGAGCTGGTTCTGCGTCTTCAACGCATCAGAAACATCTTTGACCGTGAGCGATGCATTCGTGAGCTTGAGCGGATCGAGAATCACTTCGATCTCGCGCGTGTCGCTCGACAGCACCTCGATCTTGCCGGCGCCTGGCACGCGCGCGAGCTCGGGCCGCACCACGTAGGTCGCGTAGTCATTCAACTCCGCGGTCGGCAGCGTCCCGGTCATGCTGAGGATGAAGACAGGAAAGACCGCCGGCGTGAGGCGCTCGACGGTGATTTCTGAATCCGCCGGCAGCTCGCCGCGAATTTCAGAGACGCGGTTCTGCACCATCTGCAGCGCGACGATCATGTCGGTCGACGGATCGAACTGCGCGGAGACTTCAGCGGCGCCGCGGATGCTGCGCGATCGCACGCGGCGGCTTCCTGGAACTTCGAGGATCGCCTGCTCGATCGGACGCGTCACCGTCAGCATCATCGCCTGCGGCGGCAGCGTGCCGCTCTTCACGATCGTGACGATGCGCGGGAACTCGAGCGGGGGATAGATGCTGCTCGGCAGCGAGAATGCCGCGAGCGCGCCGGCGATCACCAGCGCGACCGCGACCAGCACGATCGCGCGCGAATGACGGATCGCGGCCGCGGCGACGCTCATTGCTTCGGCTTCTCTTTTTCGGTCGTGATCTTCGCGCCGTCGGGCAGGCCGGCCTGGCCTTTCACGATCACCGGCTCGCCAACCTTGATGCCGCTCTTGATTTCCGTGTGCTCGGCATCAGACAAACCGATCGTGACGACGCGACGTTCCGCCTTCTCGCCGTTGGCGACGAACACCGCGATCTCCTCGGCTTCGCGAAGCACCGCTTCCGTCGGGACGAGCACGACGTTCTTGTGTTCCTCGGCATCGATGGTGACTTGAATCGGGGTGCCGACCGGAGCGACATCATTCGCGGCGAAGCTCATTCGGATCGGAACCGTCGCCATGCCTTGCTCGACGGCAGCCGGTCGCGACACGACCTTCAATCCGATCTCACCTTCGCCGGCTGGATTTTTCATGTGACCCGGCGCGCCGACAATCACGCGCGGCGCATCGGGGATCGGCACCGCAGCGGTGACTTCGAGTCGTTTCGGATCGACGATGCGAATCACTGGATCGGCCGCGGTCGCATCAACGAGCTCGCCGGGGTTGTGATAACGCTTGGCCACGACGCCGCTGAACTGCGCGCGCACGGTTGCGAGGTTTGCGGATGTTTCGGCGGAGCCGAGCGTGCTGCGCGCTTCAGTGACGCTCGCCTGCGCGTCGGCAAGCTCGCGATCCGCATCTTCAACTTCTTTGCGAGCGGCGACGCCGCGATCGAAGAGATCGTGCGCGCGGGTCTGTGCAGCGCGCGCATTGGTGAGTCGCGCTTCGGCACGCGCAACTTCCGCTCGGCGCGTGGCGACGTCGGCGCTCAACGATGGAATTTCGAATCGCACCAGCACATCACCGGCACTGACGCGATCGCCTTCGGCTTTTGGAATCTCGAGGATGCGCGACGGCTGCGGCGCGATCACGATCTGATCCGCACCCGGCGCGGCGGTGACGGTTCCCGTGGCGGTGATCGAGGCGCGAATGTTGCCGGTCGCCGCCGGTTCAGTCGTGACGGGTACGACGGTTTCGCTCTCGACTTCTTCCGTCGATTCGTGGCTGCACGCAGCGGTGAAGATCAACGCAAGCGCGATGAGATAGACGCGGTTCATGGCTGCAACGGCGCTCCCATCGCCTGTTCGAGATCCGCCAGCGCGGCATGCAAATCCGCTTCGGCCTGCAGGAATCGCAATCGCACATCGCGCGTCGCCTGCAGCGCCTGCAAGTAGGCCGCGATCCCCGTCTGTCCCAATCGATAGGCATCGTCCGCCATGTTCTCGACCTGGATCGCCTGCGGCAGGATCTCGTCGCGATAGCGGATGTATTGCTGACGCTGCGCGTCGACGATCGCAATCGCCGCCGACACCTGCGCCGTCATTTGCGCCTCGACGGAATTGCGTTCCGCCTGCAATTGCGCGAGCGTGGCTTCTTCGAGCGTCACGCCGGCTTTGTGATTGGTGAAGATCGGCAGCGTGATCGCGATCGCCGCCTTCCATCCGGTCTGAAACGGATTGTCGTCGGCGAAGCCGTGAGTGATCGATCCTTCCGGCGTGATGTCGGAGCGCTGCATCGCCTTGGCGAGCAGGATTCGCGCGCGTTGTTCTTCGAGACGTCGATCGAACAACGCGAGCGCCGCGTTGCCGGCGCGCGCGATGTTGAGTGCGGCATCGAGCGTGATCGCGGGCTCGAGCTCCGCGGGCGCGATCGTCGTCGATGCGGTTGCGGGCAATCCAAGCAACGCGTTGAACTTCGCGCGCGATGCGGCCGCGATGCCTTTCGCGCCGACCGACTCATTCTGCGCCTGCGCGAGCTCGAGCTCGGCCTGCAGCACTTCGAGCCGCGGCGAGCTGCCCGCTTCGAACCGCGCCCGCGCCGCATCACGCGCGCGCGTCAGGATCGATTGCAGATCGTCGAGCACGACCAGCCGCGCCTCGGCCATCGCGCGGTCGAAATACGCGCGCCGCACCGAGTTGCGCGTCTCGATGATCAGTTGATCGATCTCGGCCTCGGCGGTTTTCATCTCCGCTTCGGCAACATTGATGCGCCGGCTGCGCTTGCCGCCAAGCTCGATCGGCACCGCAAGCGTGTAAGCCTGATGCGGTTCATCGCGATCGATCTCGATGCGTCCTTCGGGATTGAGCCGCTCGCCGGCGACGGCAACGCCTGCGGCGCCGATGGCGCGTCGCGCCTGAGCGGCAACGATCGCTGGATTGGCAGTGAAGGCGCGCTGCAGCGCTTCGGCGTACGTAAAGCGAGTCGCGTCCTGCGCGCCCGACGGCCGCGCGATCAGTAAAGCTACTAACGCGAAGGCCCCGGCCCGCACACCTCAATCATCTGATACGTCGGATGAACCGTAAATGACAACAAACGCCGGGCTGCCTAGCTCGTCTCTGGCAGGGGCAGGGTGACGCGGAAGCGGCAGCCGCGCGCGCTGTCGTCGAGCGCGAGCGCGCCGCCATGCGCCTCGGCGATCCAGCGCGCGATCGGCAGGCCGAGTCCCGCGCCCGCACCGCCACCGGCGCCTTCGAGACGCACGAATCGACTGAAGATGCGATCGCGATCCGCGCGTGAGATGCCGGGTCCCTGATCTTCCACGGCGATCTCGATCTCGTGGCCGCTACCCGACAACGCCAGCGTAATCGTGCCGCCTCGCGGCGAATGCCGCATCGCGTTCTCCACCAGGTTCCAGATCATCTGGCGCAGTAAATCCTCATCGCCCTTGAACGGAAATTCCTCGGCTGCGGCGCGCGTCAACGTGATGCCGCTCTCGACCGCGAGCGGCTGCGCATCACGCACCACATCGTCGATGATCTCGTCGAGATACAACGGCGCGCGCTGCAGCGGCCGGCCTTCCGCATCCGCCATCGCGAGCATGAACATGTCGTCGACCATCTTGGTGAGGCGCTGTGATTGACGCGAGATGATCTCGAGCGATTCGCGATACTCGTCGCTGGTGCGATCGTCGCGCGACAGCGTCACTTGCGCCGCGGTGCGAACGACCGAGACCGGCGTGCGCAGTTGATGCGAGGCATCGGCCATGAACGCGCGTTGCGCTTCGAGCGATTCGGCCAGCGGGCGCAACGATTGTCTTTCCAGCACATTGGGATCCTAAGCTTAGAATTCCACGTGGACAAGTTGTCGCGGCCGCTTCTATAGTGTCACCTAAATACTAGTGACTCCAGCGTAACTGGACTGGCCACAGTTAGGCCGCAAATGTAATCACACTGGCTCACCT
>JADMIO011054764.1_pt1 | contig 46593 bp, 40 predicted proteins | sample 8958161 | NCBI WGS metagenome assembly JADMIO01 (sample SAMN16585339, study PRJNA669376) | soil metagenome | isolation source: Crop rotation soil | place: USA: Cullars Rotation, Alabama | collected 2011
GCCGCGACTTCAAGTCACGTGAATTCCAAGCTTCGGATCCCACTGTGCTGGAAAGGCGCCAAAGGACTGTCCGAGCGCGGCGTCATCCTGAAGCACGCGCTGCGCAACGCGCTGATCCCGGTGATCACGCTCGGCGCGCTGGAGCTCGGCACGCTGTTGTCGGGCGCCGTGCTGACCGAGCAGGTGTTCACCATCCCCGGATTCGGCAAGCTGATCGTCGACGCGGTGTTCAACCGCGACTACGCCGTCGTGCAGGGCGTCGTGCTGTTCACGGCAACCGCGTACATCCTGCTCAACTTCCTGGCGGACATCGCATACGTGCTCGTCAATCCGCAGATCAAGCTCCATTGATGGCGCGCGACGACGCCTTGGCGGCACCGGTCGATACCCCACGCGTATCGCCGCGCGCGCATCCATTCCGTCGGCTGCTCCGCCGCGGCGGAGCCGCGGTCGGCGTCGTCGTGATCGTGATCGTGGTGACGGTGGCGGTCTTTGCGCCGTGGATCGCGCCGTACGATCCGCTCGCGACCAGCTGGAGCGCAATCCGCAAGGCGCCGTCGGCGGCGCACTGGTTCGGCACCGACGAAATCGGACGTGACGTCCTGTCGCGCGTGATCTGGGGCGCGCGCGCGTCGTTGCTCGCCGGTGTCGTCGCCGCGCTCATCTCGCTGTCGATCGGCGTGCCGATCGGCCTTCTCGCCGGCTACGCGGGCGGGCGCACCGACATGCTGATCTCGCGGCTCACCGACGCCGTGCTCGCGTGTCCGTTCCTCATTCTCGCGATCGCGCTCGCCGCGTTCCTCGGACCGAGCCTCACCAACGCGATGATCGCGATCGGCGTCTCGGCGACGCCCCAGTTCATCCGGCTGACGCGGGGCCAGACACTGGCAATCAAGGCGGAGGATTTCGTCCTCGCGGCGCGCGCGATCGGCAATCCGCCGTGGCGCATCGCTCTCGTCCACGTGCTGCCGAACGTCGTTCCGGCGCTGATCGTGCAGGCCACGCTCGCGATCGCCGCGGCGGTGATCGCGGAGGCGAGCCTGTCGTTCCTCGGGCTCGGCCAGCAGCCGCCTGCGCCGAGCTGGGGCAGCATGCTCAACACGGCGAAGAACTACATGGACAACGCGCCGTGGATGGCGATCTGGCCCGGCCTGTCGATCTTCCTGCTCGTCCTCTCCTTCAACCTCGTGGGCGACGGCCTGCGCGACGCGCTCGATCCGCGGCACGCGTGAAGTGCTCGCGCGTTTGCGCGGCATCCGGCTTTGCTCCCCCGCGGGGCACGACGCTTCAGGTCTCGATGCAGACGTACGCGAGCGTTTCGTCGAGCTCGTTGCTCCAGGCGTGGCCGAAGCACACGCGCCCGCGTCCGCGGAGCATCAGCTCCTCGCGCTTCAAGTGGATCTCCGGCTCGCCCTCGACGGTGACGTACGTGCCGTTCGAGCTCTGATCGACCAGCACGAACTTGTCCCGGCGCCGCTCGACGCGCGCGTGCATCCGCGACGCCATCCGGTCGGAGACCACGACGTCGTTGTTCAAGTCGCGGCCGAGCGTCAGCGACGGATGCGACTCGGTGAGCTCGATCTCGCGCGTGCCGTGACGGAGCAGGAGCCGCGACGACTTGCGCGTCGGACGCATGGCGAGCGACGTGAGGTCGGCATCCTCGCCTTGCCAGATGAGCTCGAAGATGCCGATTTCTTCCTGCTTGCCCTTCACGGCGAGCGAATCGATCTCGCGCACGCGCGAACGCAGGAGCGGCGACAACGCATCGGCGGTGGCGGCCGACAGGATGACCTGCTCCGCCTTCGCGAGCGCCGCCATGCGCGCCGCAACGTTGACCGAGTCGCCGAACACGTCGCCTTCGACCGCAATCGCGGGACCGAAGTGGAAGCCGACGCGGATCGCAAGACGCGAGCGGCCGACCGGCGGCTGCTCCGAGATGCGCGCCTGCATTTCCGCCGCCGCCTCGGCCGCCTGATCCGGCACCGGGAAGACCGCCATGATCTCGTCGCCGATCGTCTTCACCACGCGCCCGCCCTGTCCTTCGCACGCGATCCGCACGAGCGACAGGCAACTCCCGATGGCCTTGAGCGCTTCGGCATCCCCGACCGTCTCGTAGAGCTTGGTGCTGCCGCTTACGTCGGCGAACAGCACGACGACGTCGGTGGCCTCGCCGGTCATGTTGCCGGCGCGAAATCGTGATCCATGACACCAGTATAATCGGTCGCTGGTCGGCGCTCCGCCGTCGCCGTCTCGAGACTGGATTTCCGGTCCCGGTTGGTCTACCCTTCAGGGCGCACCCAGACCCGAATTTTCGTCGCCGTCGCCCGTCGCCGGAACTTGCCATGCACAAGAAGTCCGCGTTCGCGATATTCGCTGCGCTCGTCATGCTCGCGGCCGGGTCGGCATGCGCCCAAGGCTTCAAATTCGAGCAACCGGGCGCTGCCGAAGCCGCCGCCAAGGCCGAGGAAGCCGCGAAGCAGGACCGCATCCTGCAGGAGCTCTCGACGCCGTGCCGCACCGAGCTCAAGGGCAAGAAGATCATGCTGGTCATCGGCGAGGAGCGATCGAACGGCTACATCTTCGCCCAGCAGCAGAACTACGGCCCGCACTTCCAGGCGATCAATTCACGACTGCGCAGCCTCGGGCTCCTGACCTATACGCCCGAGGAGATCCGCCAGCACATCGCGCAAGCGGAGATCGACGCCTATTTCAAGAACGATCCGGACAAGGCGCTCTCGGCCGCCCGCCGGATGGGCGCGAGCTTCGTCCTCAAGGGACTGATTTCGAAGGAAGCGGCGCCGAGCATCATCGTCGGCGTCAACACGGTCACGGTGAGCTTCAATTTCACGCTGACCGGGTCGAACGGTCGCATCATTTCCGATGTCAACGCAACCTCGAGCTCGTATTCGGGCACCGATATCTCACGGATGGCGCTGACGCTCGTCAACGAGCAGATCGACGAAGTCGTCGCGAAGCTCTATGGCGACTACTGCCGCAACGCCATGCCCGCAGCCGCGGCCAAGGCTGCGAAGAAATAGGCGGGTACTCGATAGGCGGTTACTCGATAGACGGTTACTTTCGCGACAGCTACGGATTCTCTGGAGAACGGCATGACCCACACCACTTCGATGCACGCGTCCCGCCTCGTCCTCGGGCTCGCGCTCGCTATGCTCGGCGCCGCCGCGCAGGCGCAACCCACGTTCGGCAATCCGTCGCCCACCGCCGGGAGCCAGACGTCCCAGAAGGCCAACGCCTCAGCCGACCAGGCGATCTACCAGCCTGTCGTCTACACGAACGCGGCCAAGAAAGGTCCGGCGCTGATCGTGCTGCCGGGCGAGATCAAGAGCAACAACGCGATGTTCCTGCAGAAGTTCACCGCGAACAATATCGCCGACTTCGGCGAGCTCGAGCTTTCCAACGCCAACTTCCAGGTGCTCGAGCGCTCCAATCTCGGCCCGCTGCTCAACGAGTTCACGCTCGCGTACAACCTGGGCGACCCGCAGGCCGCGCGCAAGTTCCTGGGGATGGGCAAGCTCAAGAGCACGAAGTACGTCGTGAAGTTCGACATCCTGAAGACGGAGCAGGTCGCAGCCGCCCAGCAGGGCTTCGACGGCCGCGCGCTCGGCAACATGGCGGGTCTCCTGGGCGTGTTCGGCGGCTCGCGCGGCGCTGCGCAGGCTGGAACGGTCGCGGGTGCCGGCATCGGCTCGGTGCAGACGAGCGAGACGTCGGGCGTGTGGATCATCGGCATGCGCTACAAGATCATCAATGCGGAGACCACCGAGCAGGTCGCCACCGGGTACACCGAGGAGAAGATGGAGGTCGGCACCAAGTCCACGTCGGTGCTCGGCGTGTCGGAGTCTCAGCAAGGCGGCGTTTCGCTCGACACGATGGTCCAGCGGCTGATCCAGAAGACCGTCTGGGACATCGACAACAAGTACAAGTGATACGCGCGGTTGGCGCAGCATCGCGACGCCGGCCTGCGGCCGGCGTTGCCGTTTTCGGCGGCAGGTCCTAGCGGATCTTCAGGGAGCGACGAATGGCGGACATGAGCACGATCGGCAAATACGAGATCCGCCGCGAGCTCGGGCGCGGCGCGATGGGCGTCGTGTACGAAGCATACGATCCGATGATCAAGCGGATCGTCGCGCTCAAGACGATCCGCGTCGACCAGCTCGCCGGCGAGAATGCCGAATCGGTGATCGCGCGCTTCCGCCGCGAAGCGCAGGCCGCGGGCCGGCTCAACCATCCGAACATCGTCGCGATCTACGACATCGGCGAGGAGACCGGCACCTGGTACATCGCGATGGAATTCGTCCAGGGCCGCGAGCTCAAGGACTATTTCGAGGCGAACGAGCGCTTCTCTCCCGCGGACATCGTCAAGATCATGACGCAGATGCTCGACGCGCTCGGCTACTCGCACAAGCTGGGCGTCATTCACCGCGACATCAAGCCTGCCAACGTCATCCTGCTCACCGGCGGCGGCGTCAAGGTCGCCGACTTCGGCATCGCGCACATCGAGTCGTCGAACATGACGCAGGTGGGCACGGTGATGGGCACGCCAAGCTACATGTCGCCCGAGCAGATCATGGGGCTGCCGATCGACGGCCGCTCCGATCTCTTCTCCGCCGGCGTCATCCTGTACCAGTTCCTGACGGGCGAGCGGCCGTTCAGCGGTTCCGCCACGGCGACGATGCACAAGGTGCTGGAGGAAGATCCGCTGCCGCCGTCGCGCTTCAACGTGCAGGTCCCGGGCGCAATGGATGCCGTCGTGCGCAAGGCGCTCGCGAAGCGTCCCGACGAGCGCTATCAGAACGCGGACGAGTTCGCGGCCGCGCTGCGCACCGCGCTCACGAGTCAGGCGCAAGCGGCCGCGGCGGAAGGAACGGTGCTCGCCGCACCGTCGGACGCGACCCAGCTCGCCCCGTCGTCGACGGCAACATCGACGAAGACGCAGCGGATCGCCCCTGCCGCTGGCGCCACCGCGGCGTCCGCGGCGGCTCCTCCATCCGCCGCGACGGTCGACGAGAACATCGCGGCGCCGCCGTCCAGGTCGCAGACGGCTGCCATCGCGATCGTCGCCGGTCTGGTCGTCGTGGCCCTCGGCGCCGGCGCCTGGATGATGATGGTTCGCGTGGCCGACAATGGCACGAAGGTGGCGAAGACACCTGCGCCATCGCAGAGCGCAGCGCCGGCAACCCCCGCCGCCCCGTCCGCGACCCCGTCACCGGCGCCCGCGCCGGCACCCAAGGTCGAACCGGGATCGGTTGCCGTCGCCGCGGAAGGCCTGGTCGATCCCAGCGATCCGCGCTACAGCGCCGACAAGGCGCTGATGCAATCGGACCTGCGGGCCGATGCGAAGAGCCAGCTCGTCGCGAAGGCGCTGGGGCTCATGGTCGATCCCAATTCGCTGGCGAAGAACTACCAGCTCGTCCGCGACAAGCTGCTCACGCAAAGCGGCAACTTCGTCTCGACGGTGACGTCCGAGAGCGCGCCGAGGCAGGGCAAGGACGGGCTCGTGTCGATGCAGACGCAGGGTGTGGTCAACGTCCGCGCGCTGCAGAAGTCGCTCAACCAGATGTCGCGCGACGAGCGCGTCGAGTTCATCCGCGCGAGCGGCGATCCCAGGATCTCGGTGCGCATCGCCGTTCGCGATGCCGACCAGCCCAATGCGCCGCCGCAGCCGTCACCCGTCGCCGAGAACCTGCTCAAGGAGCGCATCAAGCAATTCGGCTTCCGCACGTGGTCGGAAGACGGTCCGCCCGATCCCAAGACGACGCCCGATTTCATCGTGCTCGGTGAAGCGCAGGTGAAGAGGCTCTCGATGCGCCTCGCGGCGTCCGGCGTGGTCGTCACCAAGTACGCGCTCAACTCGTGGACGGTGAAGTGCATCGACCGCGCCACCGGCGAGGAGATCTACTTCAACACGACGATGCCGACAGGAACCGGAAGCTGGGCGAGCGAAGCCGAAGCGATGCAAGGAATCGGCGGAAAGATCGCCGACGAGTTCTCGCGCAACTTCTTCCTGCAGCACGTCACGGTGAGCGGCAAGAAGGTCGCGATGGTCGTCGAGGGCATGCCATCGTCCGCGGACGACGCGCTGTTGCGCGAGCTCGTCTCGCTCCCGGCGGTGATCACCGCTACCGTGCGGCCGAACAGCAATCCCCGCGTGTACGACCTGCAGCTCGCGGGCAGCGGTGCCGAAGGCGATCTCGTCGCCGCGGGCATCCTCAAGGCGCTCAATGCGAAGCTCGGCCAGCCGTGCTTCGCGCTCGGGCAGATCGCCGGCGAGCAGGTCAGCGTGACGTTCGACAAGAGCTGCAACGACGCGTCGGTCCTCTCGCGGTTCGACACGAATCCGCCCGCCGGACTTTATGGCGCGCCGCCTCCGCGGCAGAAGGCGCTCATCAAGAATCCCGAGACGCTGAAGCAGCTCACGATGTAGCGGCTCATCGACCGCGGCGAGCTCGCGAAGCTGCCCGGCAGGTAACGGCGACGCCTATTTCGCCGGAATCATCACCAGCCGCGAGTTCCCCGATTCCGCGCCCCAGGCCTCGCCGGAGCGGCCGAGCATCTGCCGCACGTTGGCGCCGTCCTTGTCGGACGGAAAGCTCTCGAACGTCTCCTTGACCGGATCGAAGCGAACGATCGCGTTCGCGACGAAGTCCGTGAGCCAGACCTTGTCGCCGGCGTCGACCCAGACCGAGTAGGCTCGCGGCCGGTTGCCGGGGAGCATCCACTCGCGCCATGCGTTGGAGGCGGGATCGAACATGCCGACGTGGCCCGTGTTCCAGTAGCTGACCCAGATGCGTCCCTTCGAATCGGACCAGACGCGACGCGCGCCCTGATCCTTGGTCTTCGGCTCGATCACCGTCGCAACGCCGGTCTCGGTGTCGATGCGCGCGATGTGATTGCCCGCAAGCGACGCGTAGTAGACGTCGCCCTTCGGCGTCGTTGCGATGCCGTAAGGCCCTCTTCCGCGCGGCGCCTTCCACGTTTTCATGTCGTTCGTCTCGGGAACGAGCCGCCCGTAGTAGCCGTTCTGTCCGGTGAACCAGACTCGGCCCTTGCCGTCGAACGTCAGCGTGTTGAGGTTGGCGTTCGGCGCGTCGTTGCCGAGAGGAAAGACCTTTACCGCGCGCGTCCTGGGATCGACGCGGACGATCGCGTTCTGCCCGCCATCGGTGATCCACGCGGCGCCGTCCGGTCCGACGATCACGCCGTGCGGCGCCGAATTCGGCCCGAGCGGAATCTCCTCGACCCTGGAGGTCTTCGGATCGAGGATGCCGAGCTTGCCGCTGCCCTGCGCGGTGTAATAAACGACCCCGTGCGGTTCCGGCGCGGCGGCGACGTCGTGGGGACGCGCGTCCTTGGGCACGTCGAAGTACGCCGGCTTCGCGGTGCCGGCCGCTTGCGCGAACGCGCCGGTCGCGGCGACGACTGCGACGACGGCCACGACGAAGAGCGCGATGGATTGCCGAATGGATCGTGTCATCCTGAAGTCCTCCGTTGCGAAAGCGCTCGCGCTCGCCACGCCGCGGGCGCACAGGTATTATGAACTCGTCCCAGGCATCGCTCACATGCCGGACTGGACATAACTCGAGGAGGAAACACCATGGCGAAAAAAGCTTCCACCGACGGCGTGTATCGCGTAACTGAAGTGATCGGTACGAGCAGGGTTTCCTGGGAAGACGCGGCCAAGAACGCGGTGACCACCGCGGCGAAGACGTTGCGCGACCTGCGCATCGCCGAAGTCTCGAAGCTCGACATGAAAGTGGAAAACGGCAAGGTCGTCGCGTACCGCGCGCGCGTCCAGCTTTCGTTCAAGTACGACGGCTAGGCGCGAAAGGGGGGTCGAGCCAAAGGCTTCCCGGGGTCGCGCGACGCCGGGAAGCTCGAAAGCGTCAGCGGGTGTTGCGGCTCGCCACTGCGACAGGGCATTCAGGCGCAGCGCCCCATTCCCCTTCGCAATACTGGAGCCGCGCGCGCTCCTTGCACACGAGCCCGATGATCACGTTCTCCTGCTCGCAGCGCGAGAGCTCGGACAGGTACCGCTCCCAGCGATCCGAAACCGCAAGCTCCACAAGCGCTACCGGCGTCGCCGTGGGGGCAGTGGCCGATGCCGTGGCGACGTCACGCGTCGCCTCGCGGCGCTTGTGCGCAGTCGTCGCGGCAACCGTTGCGTTGGCCCCCTTCGCGCTTCGGGTCGCTCGCGCCAGCTTCCCGCCCTGCGTTGCGCGCGACACGGGTGAGAGCGACTCGAAGATCGAGAGATGCTCGTCCGAGATCGCCTCGTAGGAAGGCTCCGCTTCGACGACGAGCGATGGCGCAGGCGCGGGCGCGGACGCGTCGTCGCTCGCTTTGGCGGTCGTGTCTTCGCGCGGCTCGGCGGGCGCCGCGGAAACCCCGGCCGCTCCGCCCGCATAAGAGGCGCGCTCGCCTTCGCCGATTGCGAGATAGCCGGTCAGGCAGACAGCCAGCCCAAACGCGATGATCGTGGCGTAAGTGCCCCATCCTCCCAACGCAGGTGGCGCGGCCGCGCGGGACGCGCCGCGAACCGCGCGCGAATACGGGTTCTTCCGCTGCACGAGGCGCCGGGGCTCCGTGCGCACGACGGGCCGGCTCGGCATGAGTGCGGCAGGCTTGTCGCTCGGTATGTGCCGGGGGCGCCGCAGCGCCGCCTTGCACTGCGCGCACAGCGTCGCCCCCCGCCGCGCGGGGCGGGCGCAGATGAGACAGCGTATCGATTGTGTGAAGCGTTCGGGCAAGGCATCCGCCATGCGGTGTCCAATGACATTGGCATAATAGCAGGCGAGACACCAAAGACCAACCTCGTCGCGCCCCGTCGCTTGCCTCGCGCGCGTCTTGGCGCCGACAATGGCGATCCTGTTCAACGTGTCGGATCATCGGCGTCGCGTCGCGCGAGATCCGCTGCTCCTCCGAGGACTTCCGCGCCATGACCTCGTCTTCCAAAGTCGCCATTGTCACCGGCGCCGGCACCGGCATCGGCAAGGCCGTCGCCACCGCCATGCTCGAGGACGGCTACAACGTCGTACTCGCCGGACGGCGCAGCGAGCCGCTGGACAAGGCGATCGCCGAAGCCGGTGCGCCGAAGGGCGCGGCGCTCGCCGTGCCGACGGACGTCGCCGATCCCGCATCGGTCGCCAGGCTCTTCGCCGCGACGCGCGAGACCTACGGCCGCCTCGACGTGCTGTTCAACAACGCGGGCGTCGGCGCTCCGCCGAAGAACCTCGAGGAGCTGACGTTCGAGCAATGGAAGAACGTCGTCGACATCAATCTCACCGGCGTCTTCCTGTGCATCCAGGAAGCGTTCCGCATCATGAAGGACCAGAACCCGCGCGGCGGCCGGATCATCAACAACGGCTCGATCTCCGCGCACGCCCCGCGGCCCAACTCGGCGCCGTACACGTCGACCAAGCACGCGATCACGGGCCTCACGAAGTCCGCTTCGCTCGACGGCCGCAAGTACGACATCGCCTGCGGGCAGATCGACATCGGCAACGCGCACACCGAGATGGCAGCGCGGATGGCGTCCGGAGTGCCTCAGGCCAACGGGCAGATCGCGATCGAGCCGCTGATGGATGTCGCGCACGTCGCCAGTTCTGTACTGTACATGGCGAGCCTGCCGCTCGACGCCAACGTCCAGTTCCTCACCGTGATGGCGACGAAGATGCCCTTCGTGGGGCGCGGGTAGCGGGAGCGCTGCTGTCAGGCGGCGCTCGGCCGCGAGTACGCGATCCGAACGATCGGCATCGACTGTCGGACCAGCACCTCCGCGTAGTCGGCGGTCAGTGGCTTCCCGAGCAGGAATCCCTGGCCCCGCTCGCAACCGAGCCGTCTAACCTGGTCGAGCTGGGCCTCCGTTTCGATCCCCTCGACGATCACCTCCTTGCCCATCGAGCGGCCGAGCGCGAGGATGGCGCTGACGAGCGCCTCGCCCTTGCCCTGTGCGAGCCGGTTCACGAACGAGCGGTCGATCTTGAACTCGCCGATGGGCAGGTCGTCGAGCGCGCTCAGCGACGAGTACCCTCGCCCGAAGTCGTCGACGCTGATGCTGACGCCGCGATCGCGCAGCTGCTGCAGGTTGGGCAAGGCGGTACTGAGTCGATCGACGAGCACGTTTTCCGTGATCTCGAGCGTGACCTGGTCGAAGCGAAGGCCGGCGGCCTCGATGATCCGTATCGTCCGCACAGGATAGTCTCGTTTTGTCAGCTGCACCGGCGAGACGTTGACATGGATGCGCACTTCCGCGGCATTCGGGATCGTCTTTTGCCACTGGGCGAGATGGTTGCAGGAGATTTCGAGGATACGGTCGCCAAGCTCGACGATGAGACCGGTTTCCTCCGCCAGGGGGATGAACTCATCGGGCGAAATCGACCCTCGCTCCGGATGCGGCCAGCGTGCGAGCGCCTCGAAGGCGTAAAGCCGATGAGTCCTCAGGTCGAAGATGGGTTGGAAGTCGACGGTGAGTCCATCGTTATCGATGGCGTTGCGAAGCTCGTTCTCCATCCGAAGCCGGGACGAGACCTTGTCGTGGAGCCGGCCGTCGAAAATCGCGTAGCGCGCTTTTCCCTGGGCCTTGGCCGCGTACATGGCGATGTCGGCTTCGCGCATGACGTCATCGGGGGCTGCGTAATGCAGGGCGCTGGTCGTGATGCCGATCGACGCCGAGGTCGCCACGTCGGTGCCGCCGATATGCATCGGCTCACCCAGCACCCGAAGGACGCGCTCGGCAAGCTCGACGATCTCGCGATCCGCCCGGAAATGCCCGACCAGGATCGCGAACTCGTCGCCCCCGATGCGGGCCACGAGATCCGACGGCCGCAGGCATCCGCGCAGCCGTCGCGCGGCCGTCGTGAGAAGCTCGTCGCCCGCCGCATGACCGAGGCTGTCGTTGATCATCTTGAACCGGTCGAAGTCCAGGAACATCACGGCAAAGCGCATGTCGACATCTCGCGCCGCGACCGCAACCACGCGGGCGAGCTCTGCCAGGAAGTAGCTGCGGTTCGGAAGGTTGGTGAGGCCGTCGTGGTAAGCGATGTGCTGCAGGCGCGCTTCGGCCTCCTGCAGCGCGGTGACATGACGCGCTTTCTCGGCGACTTCCCGTTCGGCAGCGGCGACGCGTTCGCGCTGAACCCGCTCCTCGGCTTCCGTCTTGCGGAACAGAAGATGAAGCGTCGAGAGGAACATCGCGATGATCGGCACGGCGATCAGCAACACCGTCGTGCCGAACATGCTGCGCGTCATGTAGACGAGGCCGGCGATCGATGCGCTGGCGACATACGCGAGTGCGAGCCAGTTGTCATCCCATAGAAGGACGAGCGGCCGTATCGGCCGGCCCTGCTTCAACGACAAGAGCGATTCCATCAGCAGTGTCGCCGTGGCGTAATACGCGATAGCGGCGACGAACAGCGCGGCAAATACCACCCCGATGCCGATCACCTGGATGGTGCCGAGCGCATCGACAGTCAGCGTGTAAGCGCCTCCGCAACCGTACATCGCCAGCGCCGCCATCGCGGGGCTGCCGATCCGGCTCGTCAGCCGGGTGGATGTTCGGCAGGAACCGACGCCTGCTTCGCCCGCCGCGGCCAGGGCAGCCGCGCTGGGTCCGTACAGCAATAGCAGCAGGAACACGAAGATCTCGGCGCCCGCCACGGAGGTCTTGCGTCCGGGGATGCGAACGGGAAAGAGACCTGTGATGGCGGCCAGCGCCGCTCCCGCCAGAACCTGGAGCAGCGCGGCGGCGTCGAGCGCCGCGACCTGCATCGCCGACATCGCGATCACCACGAAGCCCATCGACACCGTCAACCACCAGTACACTTTGGCGGATGGCGTGTAGTCGTGCATCAGCAGCAACGGCGTTCGGAAGGTCACGGTGTATGCGAACCGTCTCGCCGCGCGGTCAGGGCTCGCCGATGAGGCTCGAATTGTCCGGGTTGCTCGGGCTCGGCTGACCACTCTCGGACAGCACCCTGCCTTCGGAGAGCACGAGACCCTCGGACAGGATCAATCCCTCGCTCAGGATCCGCCCTTCGGACAGGATTAACCCCTCGGACAGAATCCGTCCCTCGGAGAGCACGCGGCCTTCGGAGAGCACGATACCTTCCGACAGCACCCGACCATTGCCATTGATGAGCCAACCCATCATCGTTGCAGTCGGAAGGAAGAGTCCGGTCCTCGCGAGGTAGGAGCTGTCACCCGCCATTTCCGCCGCGCTGACCACGCCGGCGGTAATGAAGCTCTCGTTGGTCGCGAACGTCTGGGTGACCCGCTTGACGAACGTGTTGGCGGGTACCGTCCCGCCGGCGGGCCAATATCTCACTGTCATGCGCTGCGCCGAATCGCCGACCCAGGCAAGGCGCGGATCGTAGATCGGCTGATATTTCGTGAACAACGCCGGCCCGCTCAGCACCTGGTTGCCGCCGGCGATCACGATGCGCGACCAGTTGAACGTCTCGCCGTTAATCGTCGTGGAAGGCGTCGGCAACGCCATACCGCTGGCGAGCATCGGCGCGTCCGCGGCGATCGTTCCGGCATCGATTGCCGTCCTTACGTCGGTTCGCAGCGCCCTGGCGAGGCGCACGGCGCCTTCGACGTTGAGCAGACCTGCGCCTTGGTGGACGAGGCTGTAGCCCGGGAGGGGCTGCGCCGTGTACTGCAGGATCGCCTTGATGAGGGGCGGGGTGAGTCCCGGGTTGCGCTGCAGCAGCAGCGCAACCGTTCCCGACACGACGGGTGCAGCAACCGACGTGCCGCTCAAGCTCATCAGCGTCTTCTTGGCGGGCTGCTTCGCTCCCCCATAGGGGGCAGAGAGCGCCGCATAGGTGCCGGCGAGGTAATTCCACGAGCCTCCGGACCCCGACTTGTCCGCGCCCAGCACGCCGACGATCTTGTTGCCCGGCGCGACCAGGTCGGGCTTGATCAGATTGTCGACATGCCGCATCCCCGTAGCGTCGGTGAACGAGCTGCGCGTCGGACCGCGCGAACTGAAGAGGTTGACCGTATCGTCGACGCGGGTGATCGTGCCCTTGGTGTTGGCCGAGCCGACGGTGAGCACGCTCGGATCATGACCCGGCGAGCTCACCGTACCGAACGTCTCTCCACCGCCCGATTGGCCGAAATTTCCGGCGGCGGCAACGACGGTGATGCCGGCCGCGACCGCGGCGCGCGCGGCCCGCGCCAAGGGATCGGTAAGGTATGTCTCGGTCGAGTCCGATGCGAGACTCAGGTTCATCACGCGGATGTTGTATTCCTTGCTGTGGTAGATCACCCAATCGATCGCCGCCAGCACGTCCGATAGTTGACCGAACCCCGTGCTGTCGAGGACCTTGACGTCGTAGAGGTTGGCGTTCGGCGCGACGCCGGTGGAGTCCACGCTCTGGTAGTAACCGCGCCCGGCGGCAATCGAGGCGACATGGCTGCCGTGTCCAAAAAGGTCGGGCCGGTTGGTGCCGAGGTTGTTGATCGCCGCCTCGTAGGTCGTCAGCGTCCTGCTGCCCGGATAAAGCGCGGCCGATGTATCGATTCCGGGCGTCCAATCCTTCACACCCATCGCCGACGCATCGCCGACCTTCTGGAAGTCGACGGCAGCCCTCACGCGCAAGGTCTGGTTGTCCGATGCGAGGAGGTTGTAGTGGTACTTCTCGATGCCCGAGTCGAGTACGGCGATGCCGACGCCAGTTCCATCGAGCCCGCTGTACGAGGTGCCGCTCGCGTACGTCCGCACGTCCGCACCCAACGCGCCCGTCGTGTATTCGAGCGTGCTTGCAGTACGCGCCGTGAGGCGATTCGGGGAAATGCTCTGCACATCGCTGCGCGCCGCGATCTCGACCACGCGGTTGGCGGGAAGCATCACGGACAGCGCGTCTACCGATACGTAGTTGAAGTAGACGGAGCCGCCCTTCGCGAGGATGTCGGCGCGTAGCGCGGCCAGATCCGGGTCGCTGCCATTGCTGATCACGAGCGCCTTGACGTGACGCAGACCCGAAATGTCTTTCGCCCAGGTGATCGAAGGCGTCTTCGCCGCGGCAATCACCTGTTTCAGGTCGCTTGCGATCTTGCTCGTCGGTGTCTGCGCTTGCGCCTGTTTGGCGGTAGCCGCCAGTACCGAGAGGACGAACAGCCCCAGCGGCAGCAGAACTCTCGCGACAACGCCGACCCACCCAGTCCTGCGAGTGGTGTCCGCTACAGAATTGGTCGTCTTCATCGTACTTTTCCCCGATCCGACGTCCCGACTGGAACGTCGGGGTTGTGTCGCACCTCCGCTTTCGCAAGCGGCGTGCCAACTCACGCCGGGAAAAATCACGCTGCAGACTCCGTCGACGCAAGATCGAAGCGCTCCGGACCTGTCGCCCCGATGCGCGAACGCACGCCCGGCAACGCTTTGCCACTATGTAGATTCGCACCGGCCGCGGTAGTCGACTCGTTCGTTTGCCGATGACCGTGTCATGACGGACGTCGCAGGACGGCATTCGATTGGCCCGCGAACTATGCAAATGGCATCCTGCGATCACCGCGGAATTCGATCCAGCGCTCGATCGAAAGCGTCGCGCCGCCGTACCACGCCGACGTACAGCGGCCGCGACTGTTCAGTGCAGCGTGAGTTGCACCGCGTGTCGCATTGCCCTGAACAGCCGAGAAGCGGAGGCGCCGTCAGCTTCCTGTTGCCACGCCCTATTTCCAGAGGTCGACGGTCGTCCCCTGGGCCCGCATGCGCTCGGCGCGACCCTGGATGAAGCGCTGGAACGAGGGTTCCTCGCGGTAAGCGCCGCTCGCGACGTACTCGAGCGATGACGCGAGATGAAACGGCCGCAGGTAGGCGTCGATGCGGAACACCTCGCGCCCGTCGTCGGCGAAGAAGATCATCGCCGGCGTGTAGGTGACGCCGAGCTCGTCGGCCCACTCCCGCGCGGTCGTCGCGCGCGCGAACGGCGTGGTGAGCGGCGTCGACGCGCCGAGCGCAAGCCGCACGACGTCGAACCCTTCGAGCAGCGCCTTCACCTGCGGCCGCCTGAATCCGTCGCGATGGAGCTCGTCGCACGGCGCGCAATACGGGGTCTCGAACAGCACGGCGAGCGGCTTGCCGCCGGGCTTTCTCCGCAGGTCATGGGGCGGCGGCAGGAAAAACGTTTCGTCGGCGAGCTTGGGGCTCGCCGGATCGCGAGCGTTCCGCGCGAGCCACGCGCCGAGCGACGTCTTGCGCTCGCGGCGCTCCGCCACGTAGTCGAGCACCGCCTCGAACTTGTTCGGTGGGTAGTAGCCGTCGAGCCGCGCGACGACCGCACCCGTCTCGTCGAAGAACAGGATCGTCGGCGTGAACTGCACGCGGAGCTTTCGCGCGAGCTCCTTCTCGGTCATCGTCGTGCCGTCGAGCCACCTCGTCTCGCGGTCGCCGAAAATGTTGAGCGCGATCGCGACGAAGTTCTTCCGCGTCTTCTCGACGATGCGCTGCTGCGAGAAGTTCGTCTTCATCAGCGCCGTGCAGTACGGGCAGCCGTCCTGCCCGAAATAGACCATCAGCCGGCGCTTGTCGCGCCTGGCCTCGACGATGTCCTCGCGGAAGTCGAGGAACGACTCGGTGAACCACCTGGGAATGTCGATCGAATGGGGCGACGGCTCCTGCGCCAGCGCCGGTCCGCGCGCCAGCGCAACGACGAGCGCGAGCGCGAACAGCGATCCGCGCCTGGCGGAGAGCCGGACCACGTCAGCCGACGTGCTGGCGGAAGAACGCGAGCGTGCGCTCCCGCGCCTGATGCGCCGACGCGGCGTCGTACGATCCACGCTGGTCGCAGTTGAAGCCATGATCGGCGGCGTAGATGAAGACCTGCGCCTCGGGATGCGCCGCCGCGAGCTTGCGCACGCCGTCGACCGGAATCACCGCGTCGCGCTCGCCGAAGTGCGCCATGACCGGGCACTTCGGTTTTTCGCTGGCGTTTTCGAGGATGCCGCCACCGTAGTACGGCACCGCGCAGGCGAATCCCGGCAGGCGTGCGGCCGCCATCCACGCGACGTAACCGCCCCAGCAGTAGCCGACGATCCCGACCTTGCCGGACGCCGATACGGCGTTGCGCGCGGCGGCGACGTCGAGCAGCGTGGCTTCGACCTGCGTACGGCCCTTGAGCTCGCGGCCCTTGGCGATGTCGTCGGGCGTGTAGCCCAGATCGACGCCGCGCTGGTAGCGGTCGAAGAGCGCGGGCGCGATCACCGCATAACCGTCCTCGGCGAATCCTTCGCAGACGCTCTGGATATGCCGGTTGACGCCAAAAATTTCCTGCACGACGACGAGACCGCCGCGCGGCTTGCCGGTGGGATCGGCGCGGTACGCCGCGAGCTTGAAGCCGTCGCCGGCCGTCAGTTCGATCGCTTGACCCATTCGCACCCTCCTTTCAGTGACGGTTGCTACCGAAAGAACACCCACGTGAGCAAGCCGAAAAGCGGCAGCAGTATCCCGCCCGACCACAGCATATAACCGAAGAAGCTCGGCATCTCGACCCCGCGCGCCTGCGCAATGGATTTCACCATGAAGTTTGGCGCATTGCCGATGTAGGTGTTCGCTCCCATGAAGACCGCGCCCGCCGAAATCGCGACGAGTGTCGACGCCAGCGGCCCCATCAACGTCGCCGCGTCCCCGCCGGCCAGGTTGAAGAAGATCAGATACGTGGGAGCGTTGTCGAGAAAGCTCGACAGCATGCCCGTCAGCCAGAAGTAGATCTCGTCCCTGGGGCGTCCCGCTTCGTCCGTCACCATCGCGAGCAGCGGGGCCAGCGCGCCGCCGGCGCCGGCGCGCAGGATGGCGATGGCCGGAATGATCGTGAGAAAGATCCCGGCGAAGAGCTTGGCCACCTCGATCATCGGTCCCCATTCGAAATGATGAGCGCGGCGCAGCTCGCGCGAGGTGAACTTCCAGGACAGCCAGACGATCGCGAGCAGCATCACGTCGCGGACGAGATTCTGGAGCTGGATCGTCATGCCGTACCCGGTGAACTGGATGCCGGGCTTCCACAGTCCGGATAGCACGACGCTCAACATGATGAGCGGTCCGAGCACGAGAAAGTTCAACGCGCCCTCGATCCGGATCGGCGAATCGGGCGTCGGATCTTCGCGCGCCGGCCGGGCTTCGCCGGGCTTGCGGTAGAACCAGCTGTCGATCGCATAGAACACGACGAGCAGAATGACCGATGCCACCGCCGTCGGCACCAACATCGCCTTCGTCGTCCAGAAGAAGTCGACGCCTTTGAGGAAGCCCAGGAACAGCGGCGGATCGCCGAGCGGCGTGAGCGCGCCGCCGATGTTCGCCACGAGGAAGATGAAAAAGACGACGACGTGCGCCTTGTGCCGGCGCGCGTCGTTCGCGCGGAGCAGCGGCCGGATCAGCAGCATCGCCGCTCCCGTCGTCCCGACGAGGCTCGCAAGGCCGGTGCCGAGCGCCAGGATGGCGGTGTTGAGCACCGGGGTCCCGTGGGGATTGCCCTTGATGTGAATTCCTCCCGATACGGTGAACAACGACAGGAGAAGGATCATGAACGGCACGTACTCCCCTTGCACCGTGTGCGCGATTTCGTGCGCCGCCAGCTCGGCGCCGTGCAGGTAGGCAAGAGGCACGAGGAGGGCAAGCGACCAGAACGCCGACACTTTGCCGTAGTGATGGTGCCAGAAACCCGGCGCGGCGAGCGGAAGGAACGCGATCGACAGCAGGATGCCGATGAACGGCGTCACCCACAGCAGCGACAGGTTGGCGCCGTCGAGTGCGACGCCTTCCGCGGCCGCAGCGCTATCGGCAATCGCCGCCGTGAAGATGGCGAGCGCCCAGGCTGCGACAGTGTTCGGATTCATCCTCGCCATCGTTTCCTCGGCCGCAAGCCGCGGCGCGACGATTCTAGCGGAAACATCGTCGGCTCACCTGCTATCATCGGTCGCGCGGCGAGTTCTGCAATTCCCGTCCCGCCCATCGCTTCGGCGCTCCGTAGTCGCGTGTTCTGGAACGTCCTTTCGCTCACTTCGCCGCTCTTTCTGCTCGCCTTCCTGGGCTATGCGCTGGTGCGCTGGTTCGGCTGGCCGAAGGAAGTTTCCGACGCGCTCACCAGGTTCGTGTTCGCCGTGGCGATACCGGCGGTGCTGTTCCGGCTGATGAGCGATTTCTCGCGGCTGCCTCCGGTCGATGCGCGGCTCCTCCTCGCGTATTTCGGCGGCTGCCTGCTGGTGTTCCTCGTCGGCCGGGTCGTCGCGGCGCGAATGTTCGCGATGAACGGCGTCGAGCAGTCGGTGTTCGGCGTCGGCGGCATTTTCGCGAACAACCTGCTGCTCGGGCTGCCGCTCGTTACGACGCTGCTCGGCGAAGGCGCGCTGCCGGTCGTGTCGATGGTGCTCGTGTTCAATTCTCTGCTCTTGTGGATCCTGGTGACCGTGTCGGTGGAATGGGCGCGGACGCGCCACGTCTCGCTCGGCGGCTTCGCGGTCACGGTAAAGAACGTCGCACTGAATCCCGTGATCGCCAGCATCCTGATCGGCGCCGCGTGGGGCTGGTTCGGCATTCCGGTGCCGTCGATGGCGGACCGTACGCTCGAGCTCATCGGCCAGGCGGCGATTCCGCTGTCGCTGATCGCGCTCGGCATGGGTCTCGGTGAGTTCGGCGTCACCGAAGGCTGGCGCGAAAGCACGGCGATCTCGCTCGTCAAGCTGGTGCTGCATCCGTTCGCGGTGTACGCGCTCGCGCTGGCGCTCGCCCTGCCGCCGCTCGAGACGCGCGCGATCGTGCTCCTCGCTTCGCTGCCGGTCGGCGCGAACGTCTACCTGATGGCGCGCGAATTCGCCGCGTTGCCGGGGCCGGTCGCCGCGAGCCTCGTCCTGTCGACCGCCGCGGCAGCGGTGACGACGCCGATCGTGCTGGCGCTCCTGGCGGGCTGACACGGCGCGGTCAAAGCCGTAGCATGGGCGTCGAGCGGCAGTTTCCCGACGACATTGAGGCGGACGCGGAGGCGGACATGGCGAAGAGCAAAGGCGGCAGCTATCCGAACCCCAAGGGGCATACCGGCCCGAAGATGCAGTTTCCGCAGGCGAAAAGGCCCGCCGGCGGCAACACCGCGCCGCGCGTCGTCCCGAGAACGAGGGCAAGCCCGAAGGGCCGCTGAAGTCCTGTTCAGGCTGTGGATTGCGAGCGCTCGACCCCGCCGCGGTCGACGCTTCGGGCAGCCGAGAACACCGGCGTCGCCGCCTTCTCGCGATTGCCGTGCAGCGATGCGCTGCGGGCCGGACACCCGTCGCTAGCGCCGCGCGGGCAAGACGCCGGAGCTCCTTTCCTCCGGTAGAATCCGCCGTTCCTCGGTATCTTCGCAAGCCGCCATGCCTCGACGCGCGTCCCGGTCTACCTCTGGCCGTCCCCAAAAACTGTATCGCGTCCGCAACTCGAGCATCCACGGGCGCGGCGTGTTCGCAGCGACCGGGATCGCGAAAGGCACGCGGATCATCGAGTACCGCGGCGAGCGCACGACGTGGGAGATCGCCCAGGAGCGCCCCGACAGCGATCCCGACAATCCGGCGCATACGTTCATCTTCGAGCTGGATGACGGAAGGGTCATCGACGCGGGCGTGCGCGGCAATGCCGCCCGCTGGATCAACCACTCGTGCGCGCCCAACTGCCAGTCGTACGAAGACGACGACGGACGAGTCTACATCGAGGCGAAGCGGCAGATCGCTCCGGGCGAAGAGCTCACGTACGACTACAAGCTGTCCTTCGATGGGCGCATCACGCGCAAGGTCCGCGAGGAGTACGCGTGCCGCTGCGGGTCGAAGCGCTGCCGCGGCACTCTGCTGTCCAAGAGCTGACGATGGCCCGTAAACACGGAAATGCACCGTCCGGCACCGTCGTGGTGCTGGAGCACGACTCGCGCGTGCTGGCGGACAATCCGCTCGGCGATCCGCATCGGCGCAAGCTCGCCGTCTATCTGCCGGCACGGTACGACGAAGGCGCGACGCGCGGTCGAGGCCGCCGCTTCCCGGTGCTGTACGACCTCGTCGGGTTCACGGGATCGGGGCTCGCGCACGTCAACTGGAAACCTTTCGGCGACAACGTCCCGGAGCGAGTCGACCGGCTGGTGCACGAGCGGAAGATGGGGCCCGCGGTCGTCGTCTTCGCCGACTGCTTCACGTCGCTCGGCGGCAACCAGTACATCAACTCGTCGGCCATCGGCGCGTACGCCGACTACCTGACGCGGGAGATCATTCCGTTCGTCGATCGCGAGTTCCGCACGCTCGCCTCGCGCGACCATCGCGGCTGCTTCGGCAAGTCGTCGGGCGGCTATGGCGCGATCATTCATGGGATGAAGTACGCGCGCCACTGGGGGGCGATCGCGAATCACTCGGGCGACGCGTACTTCGACATCGTCTATCACCACGACTGGCCGAATACGCTCAACGAGCTCGCGAAGTACCGCGAGCCGAAGCGCGTGGCCGGGGGTTACGACGCGCTCGCCGAGTCGCGCACGCGCAAGGGCCTCGCCGACGGCTGCGACGACGGCCGCGTGCAGCGCTTCCTCGAGGCCGTCTGGAAGAAGGAAAAGCTGTCGCCCGGCGAAGGGCACGCGATCATGAACGTCTGCATGGCGGCGAGCTACGATCCCGACCCGCAGGCGCCGCTGGGGTTTCGCATTCCGTTCAACATGGAGACAGGCGAGCGGCTGGAGGACCGGTGGAAGCGCTGGCATCGGCACGACCCGATCCACCTCGTCGGCAAACACGCGGCCGCGCTCAAGTCGCTCAAGGGGATCTACGTCGACTGCGGGTGGCGCGACCAGTACCACATCCACTACGGCACCCGGATCCTGTCGCTGCGAATGGCGGAAGCGGGCATCCCGCATCGCTACGAAGAGTTCGACGACAACCACTCCGATGTCGACTACAGGATGGACGTGAGCCTGCCTTTCCTCTACCGTGCGCTGAAGCCGTAGCCGCCGGTTGTGCGGGAAGCAGCGGGAAGGAGACGCCGTGCGCTGGGGTGACTTTCGCCGTAGCGACAACATCGAGGACCGCACCGCCGAGAATCCCGGCGGCGACCTTTCGGGAGGAGGCTTTCCGATCGGCGGCGGGGGCATCCGCCTGGGCGGCGGAGCACTCGTCGTCATCGTGATCGCAAGCCTCATCTTCGGCGTCAATCCGCTGGAGATCATCGGTGGCCTCGAGACCGGCGGTCCACAGGTCCCGCCGCAAACGCGTCCGATGCCGCAGCAACCTCCGCCGGGATACGGGCCGCAGCGCTCGCCCGCGCCCGGCCCGCCGCGTGCAACCGGCACTGCCAACCCCGCGAAGGACTTCGTCGCCGCCACGCTGGGCGATACCGAGGACGTGTGGACTGCGGTCTTCAAGACGATGGGAGCGCAATACCAGGCCCCGCACCTCGTGCTGTTCCGCGGCGCGACCCGGTCCGCATGCGGCGGCGCGCAGGCGGCGGTCGGGCCGCACTACTGCTCCGCCGATCGCAAGCTCTATCTCGACACAGGGTTCTTCGACGAGCTCTCGCGGCGCTTCGGCGCGCCCGGCGACTTCGCGCAGGCCTACGTCATCGCGCACGAAGTCGGCCATCACGTGCAGAACATCACCGGCACCATGAGGAAAGTCGACGAGCAGATGCGGCGGACGGACGCCCGGGGTCGCAATGCGCTCTCGGTGCGGCTCGAGCTGCAGGCCGACTGCTACGCGGGCATCTGGGGCCATTACGCCCAGAAGCGGAACAAGCTCGAGCCGGGCGACCTCGAGGAAGGGTTCCGCGCCGCCTCGGCTGTAGGCGACGACTCGATCCAAAAACGCTCGCAAGGCTACGTCGTGCCGGAGTCGTTCACCCACGGCAGCTCCGAGCAGCGGCTGCGCTGGTTCCGCACAGGGCTCGAATCGGGCGACGTGCGGCGTTGCAACACGTTCGGGTCCTGACGCCGAAGGCGGCGACCGTTCGCCAACTTCGCCTTGCCAACCCCCTGACGCGCGCCAATAATGGTCGCGGAAAGGGGGCATCCATGAAACGGACTCTCCTGCTTTGCGGCCTCGCCGCGCCGGTGCTGTTCGGCGGCTGTGCCACGACGTCGATGCTCGACGAGCAGCCGACGGTCGAAGCGTTCAACAACTGCGACGCCAACTGGATCGCTCGGGTCGAGCGCGAGGCGAGGCGCCACGGATCGGCGGTCCGCTGGTACCGCTGTCCGCAGTTCCTGCCGGCCAAGGAACTGCCGCCCTTCCACTTCGGGGAACAACGCGACGCGTGACGCCGCCTCGGTGGTGAACGAGGCGCGCGGCATCGCGCGGCTCGTGCTCGAAGGGTTCGACCATCACTACGCGGTGTTCCGCGAGTGCGCCCGCGCCGCGAAGCGACACTTCGAGGCGGGCAACTGGCTCGCCATCCAGCACGTCGCCGCCGATCGCGTCGACTTCTACGACCGGCGGGTGCAGGAGACGGCCGACAAGATCGATCGCACGTTCGAGTACGCAGGCGTCGAAGGCCCCGACGGCGAGCGGCTCTGGGAAGAGGTCAAGCGCGACTTCATCGGGCTCCTGGTCGACCACAAGCAGCCCGAGTGCGCCGAGACGTTCTTCAACTCCGTCTCGGTCAAGGTGCTCAAGCGCAACTACTACAACAACCGCTTCATCTTCGTCCGGCCGGCGATCTCGACGGAGCACATCGACGCCGACCCGCCGTCGTACCGCAGCTACTACCCGCTGCAGCAGGGATTGCGCAATGCGCTGATCGACATCGTCCTCGACTTCCGTTTCGAGCGTCGCTTCGCGAACTTCGGCGCCGACCTGCGCAACGTGCTGTCCGCGTTCCGCTGCCGCTTCCCGCGGCCGTTCCGTCTCGAGGCGAATCACCAGATCCAGGTGCTGTCGTCGGCGTTCTTCCGCAACCAGACCGCCTACATCGTGGGCCGCGTGGTGAACGGTGCGCGCACGTACCCGTTCGTGGTGCCGGTCAAGCACGACGCCGCGGGCAAGCTCTACTTCGACGCGCTGGTGATGGACTACGTCGACCTTGCCCTCTTCTTTTCCGCCAATCGCGCCTATTTCCTGGTCGACATGGAAGTGCCTTCGGCGTACGTCGACTTCCTGCGCGCGATCTTGCGCGACAAGACCGCGGCGGAGCTCTACACGATGGTCGGGCTGCAGAAGGCGGGGAAAAACCTCTTCTTCCGCGACTTCCTGCATCATCTCAGGCATTCGCGCGACAAGTTCATCATCGCGCCGGGGATCAAGGGCCTCGTGATGACGGTGTTCACGCTGCCGTCCTATCCGTACGTGTTCAAGGTGATCCGCGACAAGATCGCCGCGTCGAAGGACACCGACCGGGCGAAGGTCAAGGCGAAGTACTGGCTCGTCAAGCACCACGACCGCGTGGGCCGGATGACGGACACGCTCGAGTACTCGAACGTCGCTTTTCCGCGCGACCGGTTCTCCGACGAGCTCCTGGCCGAGCTCTCCGAGGTCGCGCCCTCGGTGCTCGAAATCGACAGCGACAACGTCGTCATCGCGCATCTTTACATCGAGCGGCGGCTCGTTCCCCTCAACCTGTACCTGGAGCGCGCCGACGATTCGCAACGCGAGCATGCGATGCGCGAATACGGCAACGCGATTCGCGAGCTCGCGGCGGTCAACATCTTCGCCGGCGATTTCCTGTTCAAGAACTTCGGCGTCACGCGCTACGGCCGCGTCGTGTTCTACGACTTCGACGAGATCGAGTACCTGACCGCGTGCAACTTCCGCAGGATCCCCGCGCCGCCGCCGGATTGGGACGAGATGTCGGGTGACATCTGGTATCCGGTAGGCCCGCGCGACGTGTTCCCCGAGGAATTCAGGACGTTCCTGCTCACCGATCCGCGCACGCGCGAGTCCTTTCTGCGCTTTCATGCAGACCTGCTCGATGCCGGCTGGTGGCAGGCGAACCAGGCGGAGCTTCGCACCGGCAAGCCGGTCGAGGTGCTGTCGTATTCCGACGCGATCCGCTTCCCGAGGAGCGCGGCGACCCGTGCTATCCTGACTTGATGCCGTCCGTCCTGTCCTCGCGCTGCTCGATCGGCGCCGTGGCGTCCATCGTGCTGTGGCTCTCCGCGTGCGCGATGCCGCCGAGCAAGGAGGAAGAGGAAGCCGCGAAGAACACGTGGGCCTGCAATGCGGCGGGCGAACGTATCGTGATTCGTTTCGACGTCGGCGAAGCGAGGCTGCTCATGCCCGACGGCAATCGCGTGTCGCTCTACCAGATTCCCGCCACTTCGGGCGTGCGCTTTTCCAACGGCCAGGTCGAGCTGCGCGGCAAGGGCATGGATCTCGAGCTCGTGCGGATGGGCGCCGCGACGCCGCTCAAGGATTGCCAGCAGTTTTCCTCGGTCGCCAAATGACTGAAGGCGCGGCGGCATCGAGCCGAATGGCGAGCGCCGCGAGCGTCGGCGTCATCGGAACCGGCGCCATGGGCGGTGGCGTCGTGCAGAGCCTCGTTCGCGCCGGCATTCCGACGTCGGCACGGGACATCTCTTTCGAAGCGCAGGCGCGTGCGGTTCGCCATGGCGCCGTCGGACGCGCGTCGCCCGCCGAGCTCGCGCGCGCGGCAGAAGTCGTCATCGTGCTCGTCGTCGATGCGGGCCAGGTCGAGACCGTGCTGTTCGGAGCCGACGGCGTTGCCAGCTCGCAAGCGCGCGGGCGAGTCGTGCTGGTATCGTCGACCGTCGACCCTCTCTACGTGAAGGATCTGGCGCCGAGGCTCGCGTCGGCGCAGATCGCGCTGCTCGATGCGCCGGTCTCCGGCGGACCCGCGAAAGCGGCCGCGGGAACGATGACGATGATGGTGTCGGGCGACAGAGGCGCGCTGGACCGCGTCCACGACGTCCTCGACCGGATCGCCGGCCAGGTGTTCGTGCTGGGACCGCGCCCCGGCGACGCGTCGATGTTCAAGATCGTCAACAACCTGCTGGCCGGAGCCAACCTCGCCGCCGGGGCCGAGGCGCTCGCGCTCGCGCAGGCGGCGGGTCTCGATCTCCATCAGGTGTGCGACGTCGTCAACGCGAGCTCGGGCGGAAGCTGGATCTTCGCCGACCGCTTCGCGCGCGCGTTGGAGAACGACTTCGCGCCGCGCGCGGCAGTCAAGCTGCTGGCGAAGGACGTCGCCATCGCCGCGGCGCTGGCCGAGCGCCTGCGCGTTCACGCGCCGTTCAGCAGGCTCGCCCGCGGCGCATTCTCCGCCGCGGCCGCGGCGGGTCACGCCGATGACGACGATGCCGTGCTGATGCGCCTCGCGGTCAACGCCGCGCCGCACCCCCGGAACCGCTAGCCGGTATTCAGTCCCCTGCGGAGCCGGCTTCCTCCGCGGTTGAGGAGCCTTCCCCTCAGGGAGCCGGCGTTCTTGCGTCGGGAGCGTATTTCCGACCGCTCGCCCGCGCTTTCATGTCCACATCGGTGTACAGCCAGACCTGCCCTTTGATCGGGTGCGGAAAATACGGCCCGACCCATGGCTGCAGCAGCTGGTCCTCGAAGCGGTGCTCGGTCAAGCGCCATGGCGCGTAAGCGAGAACGAGCTCCGTCATCCTGTCGAAGAGCGCCGTGCGCCCGGGAGAATCCGGCAGCGTGCGCGCGCGGTCGTACAGCGCATCGAAATCGGGCAGCTTGAAGCGCGCCTGGTTCTCCTGCCCCGCGTTCGGGCCGTAGAGGAGCTGCATGTAGTTCTCGGCATCGGGGTAGTCGGCGTTCCATCCGTCGGCGCGCATCGGAATTTTTCCAAGGCGGGCCATCTTGCGGAGCTCCGGCGTCTTGTCCTTCTTGAACACCATCCGGATGCCGATTGCGTCCATGTTCTTCTTCAGAAGCTCGTCCGTCTGTCGCGACAGCAGATTCGGCGCCGACCAGAACTCGAGCGCGAGCGGCTTGCCGTCCGGGGTTTCGCGGTATCCGTCGCCGTCGCGATCCTTGTAGCCGAAGCGGTCGAGAAGCGCCCGCGACGCGGTCGGGTCGTAGAGTTGCGCCTGCGTCTTGAGCTTCGGATCGTAGCCCGCGATACCGGGCGGAATCGGGCTTTGCGCCGGCGCCGCGCGTCCCTTGAGCAGCACGCGGATGGCCTCCTTCTCGTCGAACGCCATGCTGACAGCGCGACGCAGCGCGATCTTCTCCCGGGTGTAGCCGCCGACCACCGGATCTTCCATGTTGAAGTACAGCCACCGCGTGTTCGGCCGCAGCAGCATCTCGTGGCGGATTCCCTTCGCGGCGAGATTGGGCTTGAGCTTGCCGTCGGCAAGCGCCTCGTCGACGAAGTCGGAAGGCAGCCGTTCCAGCAGGTCGGCCTCGCGGTTGAGAAACGCAAGCCACTGCGCCTGCCCCTCCTCGATGACGCTGCACTCGACCCGGCTGACGAGGGGAAGTCGTTTCCCCTTGAGCGCCGCGACGATGGGCTGCGCTTCCGGCGGCACGGGGCCCGACGGCGTGTACGTCACGTTGCGGTAGTTCGGGTTCGCGACGAGCACGATCTTCGCGCTCCGCTTGTACTCGCCGAGCATGAACGGTCCCGTCCCCACCGGATGGCCGCCGAAGTCGAGCCCGTACGTCTCGACCACCTCGCGCGCGACCGCCGCGGTATTCGGCACGGCGAGCGCGTACAGGAAGCGGAGGTCGGGTTGCCGCAGGCGGATGCGCAGCGTGTAGCGATCGACGACCTCCAGGCCGGAGATCGGAGCGTCGTAGTCGAAACGGCCGGTCCTGTCGGCTTTCTCGCGCGCCTCTTCGGCGCCGACGATCCGGCCTTCGATCAGCCAGCGCCACGGGCTCTTGACCGCAGGATCGAGCAGCCGCTTGAGTCCGTAGGCATGGTCGGCGGCCGTCAGCTCGCGCGGCTTTCCCTTGAACGCCGGATCCGGCGTGAAGTAGATCCCTTTCCTGACGCGAAAAATGTAGGTCGCTCCGTCGTCCTGCACGGTCGGCATCGCCTCGAGCGTGCGCGGCACGAGCTCGAGCGGGCGCGCGAGATAGTCGTAGTCGAGCATCGCCTCGTAGATGTTCTCGATGATCGAGTCCGACGCCGCATCGGAAGCCCACTGCGGATCGAAGCTCGTCTCGGCGATCGTGAACACGACGCGAAGCACCTTGGGCGCGTCGGCGGCATGAGCGGGCGCGAGCAGACCGAGCGCGCAAAGCAGGCGACCGATGAAGCGGCAGGCCGCTGCGCGCCGATCGTCGGCGTCAAAGGAGAAGCGCATCGACAACCCTGTTGGTCAGGCCGCGACAAGAGCGGGCCCGCGGCTGCTCGTATAATCGTAGCATCGCGCCCGGTCGCTCCTGGTCGCTCTTGTTCAGGGGTCCATTCCGCGAGTAAGGTGGCGCCGGCTGTGGCCGACCAATGCGCCTCGCCGCCGCGAGCGGCTTTCGACGATGAGGAACAGGATGGCCTTCTTCCCTGGATTCACTTCGACCGTCCGGGCCATGGCCCTCGCTCTGGTCGCGCTCGCAGGCTGGCCCGCCAGCGCGCAGATGGCCAAGCTCCCGGCGGCGCCACCCGGAAGCGCCGTCGCGACGTTCGCGGGCGGCTGTTTCTGGTGCATGGAGCCGCCGTTCGACAAGCAGCAAGGCGTCATCGCGACGACCTCCGGCTACATTGGCGGGACCAAAGCCAGTCCGACGTACGAGGAAGTGTCGAGCGGTGGCACCGGTCACGCCGAAGCGGTGCAGGTGCTCTACGACCCGAAGAAAGTATCGTACGAGAAACTGCTCGACATCTTCTGGCACAACATCGATCCGACGGTGACGAACCGGCAGTTCTGCGACGTCGGCAGCCAGTACCGGACGGGAATCTTCGTGCACAACGACGAGCAGCAGAAAGCGGCGGAACTGTCGAAGGCGGCCATCGAGAAGGGCAAGCCGTTCAAGGAAGCGATCGTCACGCCGATCGCGGCGGCGACGCAGTTCTGGCCGGCCGAGGAGTACCACCAGGACTTCTACAAGAAGAATCCTGTGCGCTACACGTATTACCGCACGGGGTGCGGCCGCGATGCGCGCCTGAAGCAGCTATGGGGCAGTGCGGCGCCGCACTAGGAGGGCACCGAGAGGAAGACACGATGGAGATGAAGCGCCTGTCCGGCGGCAATCTGCGCGCGGCCGGTTACGACGCCACCCGCCGAACGCTCGTCGTCGAGATGACGTCGGGCACGTTCGAGTACGGTGGGGTGTCCGCGGATACCTTCAGAAGGCTCGTTTCGGCGTCGTCGCCGTGGAGCTTCTTCCGCGACAACATCGACGAAGAGTATCCCGCGAAACGGGTGCGCTGATCCGTCGTCGCGACGCCGGCAGGGATGCGGCTCCCTGCCGGCTCGAGCGACCCCACCCGGAGACGGAGGTGGGTGATTGCAGTTGCGGACGCTTACTGGATCGTCAGCTTGCGGGCCGCGGCCGTCGGCTTCTTCGCCAACGTGAGCTCCAGCACGCCGTTTTCGTACTTCGCGTTGCTGGCCGCTTCGTCGATCTCGACGGGAAGCGTGAACGCGCGGTAGACGCTGCCGGTGTAGCGCTCGGTGCGGAGGACACGCTCGCCATCCTTCGTCTCGTTCTCGCGCTTCACTTCGGCGCCGATCGTGACGACGTCGCCTTCGATCGATACCTGGATTTCTTCCTTGTTGACGCCCGGCAGTTCCGCCTTGACGACATACGCCGTATCCGTTTCGACGACGTCGACCTTGATGGAGGCGGCCGACTTCTCGACGCGGACGGGACGGAAGAAGCCGCGGACGAGCTCGTCGAACCCGGCGTGGGCGAAGGGGTGGTACACAGTCAGGTTGTGCATGCTTGCTCCGTTCGGTTAGGTTTGGCGGCGAACCCCTGGATCCGGTCCCCCGGTCCAATCGCCTCAGGCCCCGATCTGCGCCCGGATGAATCGTTTTCAACCCCTGGCATTCAACCTCGCGATCGGATTTCCGTCGGCCCCCAAAATGGGGATAATGGAACTGTTCGAACCGGCTGGATCCCACCCAACAGGTCCCAACTCGTGAGGGGCCCAATCCGAGAGGGCCCTCCACCCCCATGGCCAAGAACGAATTGTCCGCGGAAGATCGTGCGCTCTTGAAGTCCGAGCTCGAGGCTCGCCGGACGGCGCTGCGCGTCGAGGTGAAGACGCAGCTCGCCGGCAGCGGCGACGAAGGGGTCGTGGGTCTGCGCAACCGGATCCAGGAGAGCGGCGACGAATGGGGTGTTGCCGACGGCTTGGCCGAGCTCGATCTGGCCGAAGTCCGGCACGTCCTGGCCGATCTCACGCAAGTGGATGCGGCGCTCGCACGGATGCGCGACGGCTCGTACGGCGAATGCATCGATTGCGGCGAGCCGATCGCGCCGGCGCGGCTCAAGGCCTATCCCACGGCGCAGCGCTGCGTCGCCTGCCAGGGCGCCTACGAGAAGAAGCTCTCCGGACCGCCGATCACCGCAGTCTAGGTTCGCCGGCCTCGTCTTACGCCAGCCCGGCGAACGCGCGCTCAGCGGTTGCGCGTTCGCGCCGCTCCGCCGGGCGCGTAGCGCGCCAGCCAGTCGAAGAACTCGCGATACCACAGCCGCGAATTCTGCGGCTTCAGTATCCAGTGGTTCTCGTCGGGAAAATAGACGAGCCTCGCGTCGACCTTCTTCGCCTTCAACGTGTCGTAGTACTGCAGCGCCTGCGTCGCCGGAACGCGATAGTCGAGCTCGCCGTGGATCACGAGCGTAGGCGTCTTCGCGCGCTTCACGTAATGATGCGGCGACTGGCGCATCACGCGCGGCATGTCGTCCCAGTGAAAGGCGCCCAGCTCGTCGGAGAAGAACACGTAGCCGTCGGTTGCCATCATGCTCACCCAGTCGTAGCAGCCGGCGTGGCAGACGTAGCTCCGATAGCGGTCGGTGTTGCCGTTCATGTAGGCGACCATGAACCCGCCGTAGCTGCCTCCGGTCGCAACGAGCCGCGTGCGGTCGATGTAGCCCTGCCGCAGCATCCAGTCGGTACCGGCTTCCACGTCCGCGAACTCCTTCTCGCCGTAGCGTCCGCGGATGGTCTCCAGCCATTTCTGTCCGAACCCGGATGACCCGTGATAGTTGACGGCGGCGATGACGTACCCGTAGCCCGCGAACACCTGCGTGTTCCAGCGGAAGTGCCAGACGTCCTGGTGCGCCGCGTGCGGCCCGCCGTGGATCGTCTGCAAGAGCGGCCACCTCCTGCTGGCGTCGAAATTCGGCGGATACGTGATCCACATCTGCACCGGTGCCCCGCCCCACCCCTTGATCGTCACCTCGCGCACCGTACCCACCGAATGCCGAGCCAGGAGCGCGCGATTCAACGTCTCGATCGACCGCTCGCTCGACCCGTCGGCCCGGCATGCGAAAAGCGATGGCGGGTGCAGTGCCGTTGATCGCTCGAACGCGAGAATCGAGCCGTCGTTCGATTGCGCGAACCCGCCGATCGAGCCTCCGGACGCAGACACCGCCAGCGGCGCGGCATCGGCGTCGGCGCCGCGCACCGACAGTCGCCACAATCCGACTCGGCCGCGGTCTTCCAGCGTGAACAGCAGCGAGCGCGAATCGCGCCCCCAGGCGACGTGGGTCGGCTGGCGGTCGAGCCGCGGCGCGAGCACGCGCGTGCGTCCCGAGCCGCGCTCGCGCAGCACGAGACGACCCTGGTCGTTGAAGCAGCGCGCGACGTCGTAAGCGTGGAAGACGAGCGCATGGCCGTCCGGCGCATACACAGGCTGCGCATCGTCGGTGCCGCTTCTGCCCGTCAGCACCCGCTTCTTCTTCGTCGCGAGGTCGACGGTGACGATGTCGCGCAGCGCCATCATCCGCTGCTCCGGCCCGAGGTCGACCGACAGCGCGATCTCGCGGCCGTCGGGAGCGATGTCGTAATCGTCTGCTTTCGGCTCCCACGGCGGAAGCGCGAGACCGGTGCCGGCGAGCGCGTCGCGGCAGCGGCCGGTGGCGACGTCGCAAACGAACACGTGCGGCTCACGACCGTCCGTGAGCCAATGGTCCCAGAAGCGAAACTCCGCGCGCTCGGTCACGTGCGCCTTGACCTTGTCGTCCTTCTTCTCCTTCCGGCGCTTCGCCTGTTCCGCATCGGTGGCGAGGTCCCGCCAGACCCACGACACGAAAGCGATCTTTCTGCCGTCGGCAAACCACTTGAGCGCCGAGCATCCGGTTGCAAGCGACGTCAAGCGCCGCGCTTCGCCTCCGTCGGGCGCGATGACGTAGATCTGCGGCTCTTCGTCGTCCTTGCGCTTCGCGGTGAACGCGATCGCGTCTCCGGTGGGCGACCACCTGGGGTCGCTGTCCTTGTCGCCGGCGGTGAGCCTGCGCGCCTTAGCTCCGGATTTGCCGCCCAGGCCGGTCGGAAAGAGCCACAGCTCCGTCGTGCTCTCGTTCGTGCCCATGTCGAAGCTCTGCACCGCAGCGCAAGCGAGCGAGCCGTCCGGCGAAAGCGTTGGCGCTCCGATGCGCTTGATCGCCCACAGCGCTTCGACCGAAAGAGGCGGCTTGCGGCGAGCGTTGCCCGCGGTGCGGCCGGCGGTCCCGGAAACGGTGTTGAGACCTGAGCGGCGCTTCCCTGCGCGGGAGGAGGCGGGCATCGACGATTTCCTGTGCGTAGAATAGAGGGTTGCGATTCTACAGTCCGCACCCGCGCCGCAACGCGCTCTTCCGCGACGTTCCCATAGAGAGCTCCATGACCGCAATGCAATACCGGCGCCTCGGCGCCTCCGGCCTCAAAGTAAGCGAACTTTCGTTCGGATCGTGGGTGACCTACGGCAACCAGATGGGCGCCGACCTGGCGCGCGAGTGCATGGCGGCCGCGCGCGATGCCGGAGTGAATTTCTTCGACAACGCCGAGGTCTATGCGCGAGGACAATCGGAAACGCTGATGGGCGAGGCGCTGCGCAAGCTCGGCTGGCGTCGTTCGTCGTACATCGTGTCGACCAAGTTCTTCTGGGGCTTGAACGACGGCCCGAACGAGAAGAACACGCTGAACCGCAAATACCTGATGCAGGCGATCGACGATTCGCTCGTCCGCTTCGGCCTCGATTACGTCGACCTCGTGTTCTGCCATCGCGCCGATCCGGACACCCCGATCGAGGAGACGGTGTTCGCGATGCACGACATGATCGCCGCCGGCAAGGCGCTCTATTGGGGAACGTCCGAATGGACGGCGGCGGAGATCATGGCCGCCTGGCAGATCGCCGAGCGCCATCACCTGCACAAGCCGGTGATGGAGCAACCGCAGTACAACCTGCTCCATCGCGAGCGCGTCGAGGAGGAATACGCCCGCCTCTATCGCGACATCGGACTCGGCACGACGATCTGGAGCCCGCTCGCCTCGGGACTCCTGACCGGCAAGTACAACGACGGCATTCCGGCGGGCTCTCGCGGCACGGTGAAGGGATACGAGTGGCTGGCGGAGCGCCTGTCGGATCAACCGAAGATCGCGGTGGTCAAACGCCTCGTTCCCATCGCCGCCGATCTCGGTTGCACGCTCGCGCAGATGTCGCTCGCGTGGTGCCTCAAGAATCCGCACGTCTCGACTGCGATCACCGGGGCGAGCCGGCCGGAGCAGGTGCGCGAGAACATGAAGGCCCTGGACGTCGTGCCGAAGCTCACGCCGGACGTGATGGCGCGCATCGACCGGGCGCTCGCCGGCGAATAAGTTGGCGGAAGGTGTCGAAGGGGGCGACACCTGCGATTGCAAGCGACGACGGAGCGCCCGACCCACATGTCGAATCCGCTCGAAAGCTGGACTGAGGAGCAGCGCTCCGCGCTCCTGTATCGCACGTGCGCCGAAGCGGAGAAGGACAACGCGCGGGCCGAGCTCTTCCGCCGCCTCGCCGGCGAAGCCGAGGCGCAGGCCGCGATCTGGCGCGCGCAACTGACCGCGCGAGGGCATCCGGCGCCCACGCCCTATGTCCCGGATACGCGCACGCGCATCGTCATGGCGCTGGTCGCGAAGCTGGGCCCGCGACGCATGCGGACGATGCTGGCCGCGATGAAGGTGCGGGGGATGGGCATCTACGACCTCACGCTGCCGAAGGAGGCGGGCCACGCGACACCGCGGCCTGGAAGCGGCGCCGAGCATCGCCATCGCGGCTTGCACGGCGGCGGCAACCTCCGCGCCGCCGTGTTCGGCGTCAACGACGGCCTCATCTCGAACGCGAGCCTCATCCTGGGCATCGCCGGTGCGAGCCCCGATGCGCACACGGTGATCCTGACCGGCATCGCCGGCATGTGCGCCGGCGCGTTCGCCATGGCCACCGGCGAATATGTCTCGGTGCGCTCGCAGCGCGAGCTCTTCGAGTACCAGATCGGGCTCGAGCGCGACGAGCTCGCCCAATACCCGGAAGCCGAAGCGCAGGAGCTCGCGTTGATCTACACCGCGAAAGGACTGCGGCCCGAGGAAGCCTCGAAGCTCGCGTCGCGCATCGTCGCCGACCCCGAGCATGCGCTCGACACGCTGGCGCGCGAGGAGCTCGGCCTCAATCCGGACGAGCTCGGCTCGCCATGGGGGGCGGCGATCGCTTCGTTCCTTTCGTTTGCGATCGGGGCATTCCTGCCGCTCGCGCCGTTCATGGTGTTCTCCGGCCCGCGGACGCTGCCGGTCGCGATCGGCGTCACGGCGCTGTCGCTGTTCGGCGTCGGCGCGCTCCTGTCGCTGTTCACCGGACGCGGCGCGCTGCATTCCGGTCTGCGCATGCTGTTGCTGGGAGCGTTGGCCGGCGCCATCACGTTCACCGTCGGGCGCCTCGCCGGTGTTGCGCTCGGCTGAGCCTTATCCGGTATTGCGCTTGAAGCCGGGGCGCGAAAAGTCGCTGCGGCAACGCCATCCGTGGATCTTCTCCGGCGCGATCGCCGCCGCCGATGCTGCGTGGCAGCCCGGTGACACGGTCACCGTGCAATCGAGCGACGGCGCCTGCCTAGCCCACGCCGCCTACTCCCCGGCGTCGCAGATCCGCGCGCGCGTCTGGACGTTCGACCCGCGCGAGCGCGTCGATGCCGGATTCTTCCAGCGCCGAGTGGCGCGCGCCGTCGCCCTGCGCGCGACGATGCAGGACGCGAGTCACACCGCGTGTCGCGTCGTGCACGGCGAATCGGATGGACTGCCGGGCATCGTCGCCGACCGCTACGCCGGCACTCTCGTGCTGCAGCTCATGTCGGCCGGGGCGGAGCGCTGGCGCGACGAGATCGTGGCGGCGCTCGCCGCGGCAACCGGCGCTGCGTGCGTCTACGAGCGCTCGGACGTCGACGTGCGCAAGCTCGAAGGACTTCCGCCGCGAGTGGGTGCGCTCCACGGCTCGCTGACCGACCCCGTGACGTTCGTCGAGGACGGGCTCGTCTATCGAGTCGACGTGGCCGGAGGGCAGAAGACAGGCTTCTACCTCGACCAGCGGACCAATCGCGCGATCGTGCGACAGCTCTCCGCAGGCAAGGATGTGCTCAATACGTTCGCCTACACCGGCGGCTTCACGCTCGCCGCATTGGCAGGCGGAGCGAAGAGCGTCGTCTCGATCGACAGCTCGGCGGAAGCGCTGCACCTCGCGCGCGAGAATGTCGCGCGCAATGCGGCACTCCCCGCCGACCGCGCGGAATGGCGCGAAGCGGACGCGTTCGCTGAGCTGCGCAAATTGCGCGACCGCGCCGCCGCGTTCGATCTTGCCGTGCTCGATCCGCCGAAGTTCGCGCCCACCGCGGCCCACGCGGAACGCGCGGCACGCGCCTACAAGGACGTCAACCTGCTCGCGCTGAAGCTATTGCGTCCGGGCGGAACACTCGCGACCTTCTCCTGCTCCGGCGGCATCGACGCCGCGCTCTTTCGCAAGATCGTCGCCGGCGCCGCGCAGGATGCCGGCGTGGACGCCGCGGTGATCGGCACGCTCGGCGCCGCAGCGGACCATCCGGTCGCGCTTGCATTCCCGGAAGGCGAATACCTGAAGGGACTGCTGCTGCGCAAGGCCGGCTGAAGGGAAGGAGCGGACGGGGAAGCCCGGACGCCGGATAAAACAAGGCCCCAGCCGGTTGCCCGGTGGGGCCTTGTCGGATGCGACCGGATGGACAGGAGGTCAGCCGGTCGTGTCCTGGTTGCGTATCTGGATGAGGATCCCTAAGGGATTTAGGCCGATCCCTAAGGGATTTAAGCCGATCCCTAAGGGATTTAGGCCGATCCCTTCATGCATTCGCTCTGCGCCTTCTTGCGCTCGTCGCCTTTCAAGCCGGCGGTCTTCTTGTTGCACATGGCCATCTTGCTCTCGGCCTTCTCGGGCTTGGCCTTGAGGCACGTGTTGACGAATTCCTGCCGCTTCTGGCCCTCGAGCTTTTTCTCGCCGGCTTGCGCCTGGCATTCCTTCATCTTGTTGTTCTGCGAATTTTCCTTCGGCGCGGCCATCTTGTCGCCGGCGGGAGCCATTGCCGGAGCGGCGGCGGGCGCGGCGGTAGCGCCGGCCTTCGGAGCATCGGCGGCGAACGCCGGTGCGAACATCAGGTTCAGCGCGGCGACAGCGGCCAACGCGATCAGCTTCTTCATACGGTTCTCCTGGAAATGAGCGGGGTCGTTTTTGTGCCCTCGGCGACACTCGACTGAGCTGGCCCTGAGCGGGGTTCGCAGGTCGAGGCGGCCGGGTAGTCTGTTCAAGGCTCCACCGGGCTTGCCCAGCAGGGTCGGAGGCAGTCTACGGTATCCTAAACGCGTGAAGCAACGATTTCGGCTACCGTCCTCTGGCCTATGTCTCAATTTGGGCACCATGCAGCGCAGCACGGCCGGCCCGGTGACCTCGCCCGTAGGGGGCGAAGCTGGTAATATGCTGTTTTTGCTGAGAAAACATTGACAGGCTGGTCCGCATCCATGTCGACTCCCACGTCCATCCCCGCCCCCGCCGCCAACCGCAACCGACCCCTCGCCCCGGGGCCGACCGGTGCCCGCCTTCCGATCGACGACACGCGCATCCGCGAGATCATGGAGCTCGCGCCGCCTTCGCATTTGCTGCGCGAATTTCCCGCGTCCGAGCGAGCGGCGAGCACGACGTTCGAAGCTCGGCAGGCGATCCATCGCATTCTTCACGGCGCCGACGACCGGCTGCTCGTCGTCGTCGGTCCATGCTCGATCCACGACTACGACGCCGCGATCGATTACGCGACGCGGCTCTCCGCGCAGCGACGCGAGCTCGCGGCCGAGCTCGTCATCGTGATGCGCGTGTACTTCGAAAAGCCGCGTACGACCGTCGGCTGGAAGGGCTTGATCAACGACCCGCATCTCGACGACAGCTTCCGCATCAACGACGGGCTGCGCCTCGCCCGCCGCATCCTCGTCGAGGTCAACGAGCTCGAGCTTCCGGCGGGCACCGAGTACCTCGACATGATCACCCCGCAGTACTTCGCCGACATGATCGCGTGGGGCGCGATCGGCGCGCGGACGACGGAGAGCCAGGTGCACCGCGAGCTCGCGTCCGGCCTGTCGTGCCCGGTCGGCTTCAAGAACGGCACCAACGGCGACGTGAAGATTGCCGTCGACGCGATCAAGGCCGCGTCCGCGCCCCACCATTTCCTGTCGGTCACCAAAGGCGGCCACTCGGCAATCGTGCACACCGCCGGCAACGAGGACTGTCACATCATCCTGCGCGGCGGCAAGGCTCCCAACTACGGCGCCGACAGCGTCGAGGCGACGTGCAAGGAACTCGCGACCGCGGGCCTCGCCGCCCGGCTGATGATCGACTGCTCGCACGCCAACAGCCAGAAGAAATACGACCGTCAGCGCGATGTCGCGCGCGACATCGCCGCGCAGATCGCGGGCGGCGACGGGCGCATCTGCGGCGTGATGATCGAGAGTCATCTGAATCCGGGTCGGCAGGATCTCGTTCCCGGCCAGCCGCTCAAATACGGCGTGTCGATCACCGATGCCTGCATCGGCTGGGACGCGACGGTCGAAGCGCTGGCTGCGCTGGCGGAGGCTGTGCGCGCACGGCGGGTGAAACAAGCGGACGAGGCGTAGGGCAAGAGCCTCCGCGCCGCGTCGAATCGAGCCAAGCGGCGCGGAGCACAACCCATTCCGACCGAAATCGAGCTCAAGCTCTCGCTCGACGCGGCTTCGCTGCCGCTGTTGCTGCGCCACCCGGCGCTGCGCCAGCTCAAACGCGGTCGCGCTCGAGCCATGCAGGTCTCGAACACGTATTTCGACTCGCCTTCGTTCCGGCTGCAAAAGGACGGCGTCGCGCTGCGCGTCCGGCGCATCGGCCGGCGCTATCTCCAGACGCTCAAGGGACCTTCGCAGTCGACTGCCGGCCTTCACGCGCGCGCGGAGCACGAGTGGCCGCTCGAGTCCGGCAATGTCGATCTCGCACCCATCGCGGCGACTCCTTGGAAGAAGCTGTTGAGCAAGGCGCAGGAAGACGGCGGACTTGCCCCGATCTGCACGACCGACTTCGCGCGGCAAGTTGTCGATCTCGAGTTTCCCGATGGCACGCGGGCACAGATGTGCGTGGATCACGGCGAGATCCGCGCGTTTCGCGGAGGCCGCGTGCGCCGGGCGCCGATTGCCGAAGTCGAGGTGGAACTGGTGAGCGGGAACGCCGCGAACCTCTTTCGCCTCGGACTCGCGTTCGCCGCGGATCTGCCCGTCGCGGTGATGACCCAATCGAAAGCGGAACGCGGCTTTGCGCTGCGCAACGCGCAGCCGTCGTCGACGCCAGCCCCCGCTCGAGCGGAGCCGGTTCACCTCGATGCGGAAGCCACGACCGCCGAGGCGCTCGGCGCCATCGCGGGCGAGTGCCTTCGTCAGGTCGCGGCGAACGCGCAGGGACTCGTGACCGACGAGGATCCGGAGTGGGTCCACCAGATGCGCGTCGGGACTAGACGGCTGCGCTCGTGCCTCTCGCTGATGAAGCCGTTCTCTTCCAAGGCGGAGCTCACCCCGCTCACGGCGGAAGTCAAGTGGCTCGCGACGCTTCTCGGCCAGGCGCGCGACTGGGACGTTTTCGTGACGGAAACGCTGCCGCCGCTCGCCTCGTGGTTCGCGCGCGACGCCAGCGCGGCGCCCGGCATCAAGCGGCTGCGCGATCGCGCGATGAAGCGCCGGCGGGACGCGCGCAGCGCCGCGCGCGAAGCCGTGGCTTCGCCGCGCTTTCAACGACTGCTGCTCGCCGCCGGCATGATCGCCGCGGCGCAAGCGCCTGCTGCCGGCGACGCGGGCGTCAGCGGCGATGCGGATCGCGCTGCCGCAGCGGAGAGCGACGCGCGCGCGTCGATCTTCGCGGCGAGGCTCATCGGGCGGCGTCACCGCAAGTTCGCCGACTTCGCAGCGACTCTCGAGCATGCGGGCCACGACGAGCGCCATGCGGCGCGGATCGCCGCGAAGCGCCTGCGTTACGTCGCCGAGTTCTTCTCTCCTCTATACCCCGGCAAGCGCACGAAGAGCTACCTCGAGACGCTCGCGGCGACGCAGGACGCGCTCGGAGAATTCAACGATGCCGTGACCGCCAACGCGCTCGCGGCCGAGCTATCGGGGCCAGCCGATGCCGCGACGACCGGCGCATTGCGCGGCTGGGCCGCTGCGCAGGCAGCCGCCATCGAGCCTCGTCTCGAAAAGGCGCTGCGGCGATTCAACGCAGCCAAGCCGTTCTGGCTGCCCAAATAGGAGCACGCGCATGCTCGAATCCGCGGAGGTCGGCCACCAGGTCTCGAAGCAGGACTACGCGCGCGAAGAACCGAAGCTTCGCGAAGCGCTGCTCAACTCGCAATTCGATCTTTCGGAGTCGAGGCGGGGCCCGGTGCTGCTCGTCATTTCCGGCGTCGAAGGGGGCGGCCGTGGCGAAACGGCTAACAAGCTGACCGAGTGGATGGACCCGCGGCACATCCGCGTGCTGGCGTTCGGTCCGCCGACACCGGAAGAGAAAGCGCATCCGCCCGCGTGGCGCTATTGGCGCGCGCTGCCGCCGAAGGGCAAGCTCGGCATCTTCATGAACGCGTGGTACAACGAGCTGCTCGCGGCGCGGGTGCGGGGGCACATCGGCAAGGGCGAGCTGGAAGCGCGGATGGCATCGATCTGCGAGCACGAGCGGATGCTGACGGACGAAGGGCTCGTCCTGCTCAAGTTCTGGATTCACCTGTCGAAGAGCGCGCAGAAAGAGCGGATGCGCGAGCTGGCCGGGAACCCGCTCACCCGCTGGCGCGTCACGCGCGACGACCGCAGCCGCGCCCGGGTCTACGCCAAATCGCACGACCTGTGGGAGCAGCTGCTGCGGGAGACGTCGATCGCCGAGGCGCCATGGTATGTCGTGGATGGCACGGACGAGCGATACCGCACCCTGACCGTCGGCAAGATCCTGCTCGAAGCGCTCGAGCGGACCCTCGCGACGAAGAAAGCGAGCCCGATGCATGCGCCGACGCCGCTGCCGCCGGCCGTTCTCGACAACGTGAAGCTGATTCGCGAGCTCGACCTCACGCAGAAGGTCTCGGAGAAGAAATACGACAAAGGCGTCGAGCGGTTCCAGGGCGAGCTTGCGCGGCTCACCCGCAGCAAGAAGTTCGACGAGGAATCGCTGATCCTCGTGTTCGAAGGCGCGGACGCAGCGGGCAAAGGCGGCGCCATCCGTCGAGTCACCGCGGCGCTCGACGCGCGCCAGTACGTCATCGTGCCGGTCGCCGCCCCGACCGAAGAGGAGCGCGCGCATCCGTATCTCTGGCGCTTCTGGCGCCACGTTCCGGGAAAGGGCGAGATCGTCATCTTCGACCGCTCGTGGTACGGCCGCGTGCTGGTCGAGCGCGTCGAAGGCTATGCCACGACGACCGAGTGGATGCGCGCCTACGACGAGATCAACCAATTCGAGGAGCAGCTCGTCGAATCCGGCGCCATCGTCATCAAGTTCTGGCTGCAGATCAGCATGGAGGAGCAGCTCCGGCGCTTTCGCGAGCGCGAGCGGACCGCGTTCAAGCGCTTCAAGATCACGCCCGACGACTGGCGCAACCGCAAGAGGTGGGGCGCGTACGAAGCGGCGGTCGGCGACATGGTCGATCGCACGGGTACCGAGCTCGCGCCGTGGACGCTGGTCGAGGCCGAGGACAAGTACTTCGCCCGTCTCAAGATCTTCAGGACGATCATCAGGCGGCTCGAGGCGGCGCTCGAGTGAACCCTCGTGCGTCATGAGTGAGCCCAGCGTCGGCGCGGCGCGCGCTGCGCCGGCGTCCTCCGCATACCGCAGCCCCACCTGGCTGCCGGGTGGACACCTGCAGACGATCTGGCCGTATCTGCTGCCGCGCCCGGACGTTGCCTTCCGCCGCGAGCGGGTGAGCGTGCCCGACGGCGACTTCTGGGACTTCGACTGGGTCGATTCGCCGCGCGCCCCGGCAAGCACGCCGCTCGTCGTGCTGCTGCATGGGTTGGAAGGCAATTCGGCGTCGCACTACTCGCGGGCGCTGATGGTCGCGCTGCAGGCGCAGGGCTGGCGCGGGGTGATCCCGCACTTTCGCGGCTGCAGCGGCGAGCTCAATCGAATGCCGCGTGCGTACCACTCGGGCGACCACGTCGAAGCGCAGGCGATCCTCGACGCGATCCGCGCCCGCATCGACGCGACGACGCCGCTCTACGTGGTCGGCGTCTCGGTCGGCGGCAGCGTGCTCATCAACTGGCTGGGACGTGCGGGCCGCGACGCCGGCAGCCTCGTCACGGCTGCCGCGGCCGTATCGGTTCCGCACGACCTCATGGCTGCCGGCATCTCGATCGACAAGGGGTTGAACCGGATCTACGTGCACAACTTCCTGACCACGCTCAAGCCGAAGAGCCTCGCGATGGCGAAGCGTTATCCGGGACTGATCGATCCCGCAAGGGTCAGGCGCGCGTACACCATCGACGCATTCGACACCGCGGTCACCGCAGTGCTGCATGGCTTCGCCGACTCCGCCGACTACTGGCGAAGAGCATCGGCGAAGCCGTGGCTCTCCGGCGTCAGAGTGCCCACGCTGGTGCTCAATGCGCGCAACGACCCGTTCGTGCCGAGCGAGTCGCTGCCCCGCGCTGCCGATGCGAGCTCCGACGTTCTGCTGGAGCAACCGGACGACGGCGGACATGTCGGATTTCTGACCGGCCCCTTCCCCGGCAACGTCGATTGGCTGCCGCGTCGCCTGCTAGACTTCTTCGTCCACGGGCGCTGACGCCCGCAAGCCGATGCCCTGCTCGTCCGGCCGCGCGTCCACTTTCACGTCCATGAACCTGCCACCCGAGATCTTCAAGGCCTACGACATCCGCGGCATCGTCGGCAGGACGCTGACCACCCCGATCGTCCGCTCGATCGGCCAGGCACTGGGGTCGCTCGCGCGCGAGCGCGGGCGCAACGCGATGGTCGTCGGCCGCGACGGGCGACTGTCGGGTCCCGAGTTCGCCGCCGCCGTTGCCGACGGCATTCGCTCGACCGGCACGAGCGTGATCGACGTCGGCATGGTCACGACGCCGATGTCGTATTTCGCCGCCCATCATTGCGACACGCAGTCGAGCGTGATGATTACCGGCAGCCACAATCCGCCGGACTACAACGGCCTCAAGATGGTCGTCGACGGCACTGCGCTGTCGGGTGACGACATCCAGGATTTGCGCGCGCGGATCGAATCGGGCCGTCACGCGACCGGGGCTGGCACGTATCGCAGCGATGACATCGCGGAGGCGTATTACCGGCGGGTGGCGAGCGACGTGCGCCTGGCACGGCCGCTGCGGCTCGCCGTCGATTGCGGCAACGGCGTCGCCGGAGCCTTCGCGCCGACGCTGTACCGGCGTCTGGGCTGCGACGTGACCGAGATGTTTTGCGACGTCGACGGCCGCTTTCCGAACCATCATCCGGATCCGTCGAAGCCCGAAAACCTCGAGGACTTGAAGGGGCTGCTCGCCAAGGGACAGCACGACCTGGGCATGGCGTTCGACGGCGACGGCGACCGGCTCGGCATCGTCACGCGCGAAGGGCACGTCATCTATCCCGATCGCCAGCTGATGCTGTTCGCCGCCGACGTGCTCGCCCGCGAGCCGGGCGCGACGATCATCTACGACATCAAGTCCACGCGCAACCTGAAGCCGTACATCCTGAAGCACGGCGGCGTGCCGCTCCTGTGGAAGACCGGGCACTCGCTGATCAAGACCAAGATGAAGGAAGTCGGCGCGGCGCTCGCCGGTGAAATGAGCGGCCACACGTTCTTCAAGGAGCGCTGGTACGGCTTCGACGACGGCTTGTATGCGGGCGCGCGTCTGCTCGAGATCCTGTCGAAGCACGACAATCCGTCGGCGCTGCTCGACGGGCTTCCCGACGCCGTCTCGACGCCGGAGCTCAACGTCGCGTGCGCCGAAGGCGAGCACCATGCGCTCATCGCCCAATTGGCGGCGACGGCCAGGTTCCCGGGCGCCACCGAGATCATCCGCATCGACGGCTTGCGCGTCGAATACCCGGACGGCTTCGGTCTGGCGCGCGCGTCCAACACCACGCCCGTCATCGTGCTCCGCTTCGAGGCCGACGACGACGCTGCGCTCGAACGGATCAAGGCCGAATTCCGGCGCGTGCTGACGGCGGCAAAGCCCGGCATCGCCCTCCCCTTCTGACTGGGACACTCGCCAGAGTCGAGCCATGGTGACGCTCGCCGACATCGAAGCGGCCCGCGACCGGATCAAAGGCGGCGTCTACTATTCGCCCTGCGTCGAGTCGATCCCGCTGTCGCAGCTCACCGGGGCGCACATCTACTGCAAGCTCGACTACCTGCAGCGCACCGGCAGCTTCAAGGAGCGCGGCGCGCGCAATGCGCTGCTCAAGCTGTCACCCGACGCGCGCAAGCGCGGCGTGATCGCCGCGTCCGCCGGCAATCACGCGCAGGGCATCGCCTATCACGCGAAGCTCCTCGGCATTCCGACGACCGTCGTAATGCCGAAATTCGCCGCGCTGATCAAGGTGACCAACTGCCGCCAGTTCGGCGCCGCCGTCGTCCTCCACGGCGCCGACCTGACCGAGGCGAGAGCCCATGCCGGAGAGATCGCTGCCCGCGACGGTCTCACGTTCATCCATCCCTTCGACAACGTCGACGTGATCGCCGGCCAGGGCACGATGGGTCTCGAGATCCTCGAGCAGACGCCCGACGTCGAAGCGATCGTCGTACCGGTGGGCGGTGGCGGCCTGATCGCCGGAATCGGAACGGCGGTCAAGGCGAAGGCGCCGCACGTGTCGATCGTCGGCGTCGAGCCGGATCGCGCCGCGTGCCTGACCGAAGCGCTGGCGCAGGACCAGCCGACGCTCGTGCCGCTGTCGCACACGCTGGCTGACGGCCTCGCCGTCGCGAAGCTGGGCGATGCGCCATTCGGCCTCGTGAAGCGCGTCGTCGACCGCGTCGTCACCGTCGACGAAGCGACGATCGCGCTCGCGATCCTGCGGCTGATCGAGCTCGAGAAAAGCGTCGTCGAGGGCGCCGGCGCCGCGCCGCTCGCCGCGTTCATCGCCGGCAAGCTCGACACGCTGAAGGGCAGGCGCGTCGTGCTGGTGTTGGCCGGCGGCAACATCGACTCGTCGGCGCTGGGACGCATCATCGACGTCGGGCTCGTCGCCGACGGCCGGCTGTGCCGCTTCAACGTGACGATCAGCGACCGGCCCGGCGGCTTGGCAAAGCTCGCCGAGCTCATTGCCGCAAACGGCGCGTCGATCAAGGAGATCGTCCACGATCGCGCGTTCTCGGGACCGGATCTTTCCGCGGTCCGCGTCGTCTGCGTCGCCGAGACGATGGGTCACGAGCACGTGCAGCGGCTGCACGCCGCGCTGGCGGCGGCCGGGCTCCAGGTCGACGCCGAAACCTAGACTCGGTTCTGCATCAGTTTTCCGTCTGCCCGAGCCCGCCGGCGCGCAGGACTGAAGCGGCATTCGACCTTCGCCCCGCGCGCACTTGTCGGCGCGGCGTCACGATCCGCATGTCTGTTGCGAAATCAGAACCTTGCGCTTACAGGTTCACAGTTTGCTTGTAATTGCGCGGAGTTGAGCTTCGCGACAAGGCAACGGCTAACACGGATCAATCGCAAAACGTAGTTGATGCGCGCGACGTGAACCACGTAGACTCGTGCAACCGACAGTCATTCGCCGATGAACTCGCGTGCTGGATGGTCACCTCGCGTTGACAGCGAGGGGTGATCCAGGCAGCCCCAGGAGAATCCATCGAGTGAAAATGGACGCGATTCGCGGGCTCGGCCTGACTGCGGTGAAGCGCGCAACCGTTACTGCCTCGAGGCGCATCCGCGCATGCGCCGGGAATCATTTGACATGCTTTGTGCGCCATGGCGGCGCGACAATTGCAAATCGACTGGAGGATTCAAAGATGCAACAACCAAGTCGCCAAGATGCCGTCTTGACAAAGCGGCACCAAGGCCAGGGGATGAAATCTTTTTCGGCGCTTGCCGCTTGCCTATCCCTGCTGGCCTTTGCCGGCACCCCGGCAAGCGCGAATCAGTGGTCGTACCCGGGAGACCCCGGCTTCGTCGCCACGAACCCGTCGCAAATGGCGGCCGCGATAGCCAGCTGGCAGACGCCGGAATACGGCAATTTCACCGGCCATGATCCAAGTACGACTGGCACAACGGTCAATTGGCCATGGCAGCTCGCCGCGGTAAACGCGTCCACCGCCTACGCCCTGGGGTATTACGGGCAGGGCGTAACGATCGGCATGATGGATTCGGGCTACAGGCCGACCCACGAAGCATTTCAGACCTCGCTGATCGTTCCGGTGAGAGCGTCGGGTGTCTACGGCACGTCCGGCTTCGGATATCGGAACGCGACCCCGGCGAACCCGTTTACTGCGGGCGAGCCGTTCGTCATCGACGGTGACCTGGCGAGAACGAGTGACTACGGGCACGGGACCGGCATGCTTGGGGTTGCTTCCGGCTTGCGCGATGGCAAAAGCCAGCAGCAGGGCATCGCCTTTGGCGCGAAGATGGTCGTTGCCAAGACCGGCGGCTCCGATACGCAGTCCCACGGTCCGTTCCACGATTACGTGTACTGGTATACCGCCAACAAGGCCCTGGTTGACGGAGGCGCCCAGGTCATCAACAGCAGTTGGGGCTCTTTTGTCCAGACCCTCAACAGAACCCAGTTCGACGGGTTGGGAAACAATCTTGGAACCAACGGCAACCTCGCCAACGGTTACCAACTGCCCGGCAAGGACAGCGCCAGTCCTACGGCGATGGCGACGACGATCCCGAACGAATTCCTGAGGGATCTGGAGTACCAGTTCTTCTTCTTCAAGAAAAGCTATTCGGCTGGCGGCCATCAATACAATCCGAACTTCCCCGGACGTTCCTTCATGGACGCCATCTGGGACGCCATCAGCGTCACCGGCACCGTCAACGTGAGGTCATCCGGCAACAACGACTGGAGCAACCCGTACTTTCGCCCGTCGTATCCTTTCTTCAATCCCCCGGCGGAAAATCAGTTCGTAGCCGTCGGTGGGGTGCAAAACCCCACCGCGGCAGTTCCCGAATACACGAAGCAGTTCGGGTTCAACGAGGCGGGGCTCGCGAAGTGGTGGACGGTGTCTACCCCTTCGAACAACGTTCGTACCGCGAGCAGCGGTAGTGATACTCAGTATTCGAACTCGAGCGGCACGTCACCGGCAACGCCCGTTGCGACAGCGGTGATGGGGGTTCTGCTCTCCCGCTATCCGAACATGAATGCGATGCAGGTGCGCGAGCTGATGTTGACCACGTCGAACAACAAGATGGAGGACGGCGTCAGATTCCTCGGCACCGGGCAAACCTCCCCCTCCGGGGCCTCCATCGCTTGGACCGCTCCCGACGGTCTTCCGGACGAACGCTGGGGATGGGGGATCCCCGATCTGGCCATGGGCATGTACGGTCCGGGCCAGTTCCTGAGCCCCATGAAGTACAACATGAACAAGGCGCCGCTGGACGTCTGGTCGAACAACATCCGCCAGATCGCGATCAAGCAACGGGAGCAGGAAGATCTGCAGTGGCTGGCGAACTACAAGGCGCAAGGCATTGCGTTCGCCGGCGAATTCAGCCCCAACGTGCTGAACCCGGACGGCACGCTCAGCAAGCAGGCCTTCGTGCTTCAGGGCATTTTGAATGATCCTTTCATCCAAGCTCTCACTGGCGGCCATCCCGAGCTGTACGACAAGATTCCCTATCAGGACGCCCTCAGGTGGCGCAAGGAATGGATGGACGCGCGCGCGGCCTACATCCAGAACAAGATCGACAACGGCCTCTACACGGCTTCGCTGACCAAGTCCGGCGCCGGCACGTTGTTCCTCACCGGCAACAACACCTACATGGGCGGGTCGTCGGTGACGGGTGGCAAGTTGTCGATTGTCGGCACCAACAGCTCCGGAGTGTCGGTCGTCAATGGCGGTACGCTCGGTGGTACGGGTACTGTCATGGGCCCGATCACCGTCCTCCCAGGAGGCGTGCTGCGGCCGGGCGTCGCCGCTGCGGAAGTCGCGGGCATGGCCGCCGTCAACGCCGACGTTGTCATTGCGCCAGGTGACGTGTTGCGCGCCGGCATGGCGAAGATCGGCCCTGGCCTTTCCAGCACATTGGGATCCTAAGCTTAGAATTCCACGTGGACAAGTTGTCGC
>JADMIO011417982.1_pt1 | contig 46569 bp, 41 predicted proteins | sample 8958161 | NCBI WGS metagenome assembly JADMIO01 (sample SAMN16585339, study PRJNA669376) | soil metagenome | isolation source: Crop rotation soil | place: USA: Cullars Rotation, Alabama | collected 2011
GCCGCGACTTCAAGTCACGTGAATTCCAAGCTTCGGATCCCACTGTGCTGGAAAGTTTGAACCGGCCCAAGCCTGCCGCCAGTATCTTTTTCCGGAAAAATTTCGGTAACTATATAGCCCTTCGCATTTCCGGGAACTATGCCCGGCTGGGATATTCCGACCGGTACAACACCCACAACGAATTCATGTACCGCCGGAACCTGAGTTTTAATACCAACGTATGGGAACTGGCCCTTCAGGGAGATTTTAACTTTTACAAATTCCTGCCGGGTGATCCCTACTACCGCTTTACCCCATATATGACCCTGGGTATCGGGGCTTTTAATTACGATCCCTTTGCCTTTTTAAATGATGAAAAATATTATTTAAGGCCCCTGGGAACGGAAGGCCAGGGCAGCACCGCTTATCCCAGCCGCAAACCCTATAGCTCCATGACTTTTTGCGTTCCTTTTGGAGTGGGTGTAAAATACTCAATAAACAGCCGGATCAACCTGGGATTTGAAGTAGTGCACCGCTATACGGGTACCGATTACCTGGACGATGTGAGCACGACCTATGTGGAACCCGAAGTTTTTCCTCCCATACCCCCGGATAATTCGCCCAACCCCGCCCTTTTATTGGCCGACCGGTCGTACGAAACCGGGGAGCCTATTGGTATAAAAGGCCGCCAGCGGGGCAACAGCCAGCAAAAAGACCAGTTTGCCACGGCCATTTTTTACATCAGCTTTAACCTGCAATCATACAAATGCCCGTCGGCTGACTAATTCGAAAGGCCCGTATTATGTTCCTTCCGCCTATATTACTACCTTTGCCCACCTTTATGCAAGGTAATAATGGAAGATCTACTACAAATTGACAAAAACCGTTTGCCCCGGCACATAGCCATCATCATGGATGGTAACGGCCGCTGGGCAAAAGAACAAGGCCAGGACCGCCTTTTCGGCCACTATCGCGGGGTGGAAAGTGTACGGAATATAGTGGAAGGCTGCGCCGAACTGGGAATTAAATACCTGACCCTTTATGCTTTTTCCACCGAAAACTGGGATCGGCCCGAATACGAAGTGGTGGGCTTAATGGAATTGCTGGTAAAAACCATCCGCAACGAAATAGACGAACTCCACAAAAACAATATTAAGCTGCACGTGATCGGCGACCTGAATATGCTGCCCGATTATGCCCGCAAAGAACTGGAAGAAGCCCTGGAAATAACCAAAAAAAACATGGGCCTGAACCTGATCATGGCGCTAAGCTATAGCGGCCGGTGGGAGTTGCTCAATGCCGTAAAGAACATTGCCAACGAGGTACAAAAAGGTAGCCTTGCCGTTGAAGAAATTGATCAGTCTACTTTGGAAAAATACCTGAGTACCAGCGAATTTCCCGACCCCGAACTGATGATCAGGACCAGCGGCGAATACCGGATCAGCAACTTTTTATTGTACCAGCTGGCCTATGCCGAACTGTATTTTACCAAGGTGCGGTGGCCGGAGTTCCGTAAGAAAAATTTGTACGAAGCTATTTTGGATTATCAGTCAAGAGAGCGACGCTTTGGAAAAACGAGCGAACAAGTGAAATTTTGACCGTTCGTTTTACCTCGGGCAAGCCGGGTGGACGAATGGTTTCAGTGGAGTTTTCACTACTGACCTGTATACCCCGAAGATCAAAAGGACATACGTTTTTAGGTGCAGATCTGCTTAAACAACTCCAAAACCTGCCAGCCTGTGAACCCGCGAACTTTCTTTTAACAAAACCGTTTGAAATTTACCCTTAATTTGCCGGCCTGACTTCGTGTAGTTAACTGACGGCAACAATTTAGAGACCGACTGAATATTTCATCATGCTACAATTTTTTTTGCGCATTTTTGTCCTGGCCACCTGTGTCTTTCTCACAGTATTTTCCGCTTCTGCTCAAGATACCACACAACCTACTTCCGTTGACCCGGATTTGCTGGCGTTGGAAACTACAAAAATCCCCAAAGAATATACCATCCGTTCCATAAAGATCACCGGGATCAATTACCTGGACACCGCCATTGTTCAATCCATTTCGGGCCTGCAACCGGGCGATAAGGTGATGATACCGGGCGGTGATAATTTTTCAAAAGCCATCAGCAATCTGTGGCGTCAAAAACTCTTCTCCAATATCCAGATATACATTACGGCCCTCCAGGAAAGTTTTGTTGATATCGAGATCAGCGTACAGGAAAGGCCCCGTCTTGGCGATTTTCGTTTCGAAGGGGTACGGAAATCCGAGGCCGATGAGCTAAAGACCAAGACCGCACTGGTAAAATCGACCATTATTACCGAAAATACCCGCCGCAATGCTATTGAAGCCATTCAAAAATTTTATGTAGATAAAGGGTATAAAAACGTTCAGGTACGGCTGGAAGAAAAACCATTTCCCTCCATTGCCAATTCCAATACCCTTATCTTTTATGTGACCAAAGGTAAAAAGGTGCATGTGAACGAGGTGAACTTTTATGATAACGACAACCTAAGCGACATTAAGCTGAAAAAGCAAATGAAGGGCACCAGGGAAATGACCAAGATAACCCTTCATCCCGTCGAATCCTCCAGCGCATACGGTAAAAATGAAAAGGTTACCTTAAACCAATATTTAAAAAGCTGGGGATTCCTTTCTTTTACCAAAACCAAGATCTTTTTAGATCCTTACTTCCGCTTTAAGTTATTCAGTTCGGCCAAGTACGACGAAAAGAAGTACAACGAAGACAAAGAGAAGGTGCTGAGCTACTATAACTCGCAGGGGTACCGCGATGCACAGATCGTTGCCGATACGCAATACGCCTCGAAAGACGGCAACCTGAATATAGACCTGAAAATTTCCGAGGGGCACAAATATTATTTTGGGAGCGTTGAGTGGAGAGGCAATACCAAATATTCCGATTCTTTATTAAGCGCCATCCTGGGTATTCATAAAGGCGATGTTTATAACCTCGATGTATTGAACAAGCGCCTGGGCAAGCAAATGACGCAGGAGGGTAATGATATCAGCGGCCTGTATATGGACGACGGCTACCTTTTCTTCAGGGCCGACCCGGTGGAAACCTCGGTATATAACGATACCATCGACCACGAAATACGCATTGTGGAAGGGCCGCAGGCTACCATAAAGAACGTGGGCATTTTTGGCAATGAAAAAACGAAGGACTATGTTATCCGCCGCGAACTGCGAACCGTACCCGGCGAAAAATTCAGCCGCTCTGATTTGATCCGTTCCCAACGCGAACTGGCGCAACTGCAATATTTTAACCAGGAAAAGATCAACCCGGCGGTCAATCCCAACCAGGAAGACGGGACAGTGGACATTAACTGGAACCTCGAAGAAAAATCGTCCGACCAGTTGGAGCTTTCGGCAGGCTGGGGCGGTGGTATCGGGCTGACCGGTACGCTGGGGGTGACCTTCAATAACTTTTCGGTCAAAAATATTTTGCATAAAGAGGCCTGGGATCCGTTGCCTACCGGCGACGGCCAGAAGCTAAGCCTGCGGGTGCAATCGAACGGCCGTGCCTACCGCTCGTATAACTTCTCCTTTACCGAGCCCTGGCTGGGTGGTAAAAAACGCAACTCGTTCACCATTAATTTTTACAACAGTAAATATTCCAACGCATACGATTATGCAACAGGCAGATTGCTGAAAAGCAAAGCCGATTCCAGTTTCTTAAGAGCCCTGGGTGGAGGCATTTCGTTAGGGAAGCAGTTAAAATGGCCCGACGATTATTTCAGCCTGGTGTATTCGCTCCAGTACACCCAGTATAAATTACAGAATTACCCGGGCTTTTTCAGTTTGACCAACGGGCAGCAGCTAAGCTCCGGTACCTCCACCAACGTAAGTTTAAAGATAGCGTTGCAGCGTTCCTCGGTTTTCAACCCTACCTTCCCCACCAGCGGGTCGAATTTCGTAGCCAGCGTGCAGGTAACTCCGCCCTATTCTTTATTGAATCCCGGCCTGGTAAATTCCACCAACCCGTACAAAACCCCGGAATTTCATAAATGGCGTTTCAATTCCGAATGGTTTGTGCCTATTGGCCGGGCACACGGGGAGGATAAAACCCGCCAGTTGGTATTGAAGATGTCCGCTAAATATGGCTTTATGGGCCGCTACAACAACAAGCTTGATTTTTCGCCTTTCGAACGGTTCCAGTTAGGGGGCGACGGTTTGACGAACAGTTTTGGATTGTTTGGGTATGATATTATTGCCCTGCGTGGTTACCCGGTATTCCAAACTTCCGATCCTTCTAACAATCCCGATCTCAGCAGCGCCACCAAATACTTTACTATATTTAACAAGTACTCTATGGAGTTGCGTTATCCATTGGTTACCAACCCCAGCAGTACTATTTACGGGTTAACCTTTTTCGACGCCGCCAACGGGTGGTTTTCGTTCAAGGATTACAACCCCTTCCGTTTGCGCCGCAGTGCAGGCGTAGGCATGCGCTTTTTCCTGCCCATGTTTGGTTTGCTAGGGTTTGATTATGGGCTGGGCCTGGACCGCGTTCAGCCTGGTGTTGGGTTAAAAGATGCATCCCGCTTTACCTTTATGCTTGGGTTTGAACCGGAATAAAACTTCTGATTAAATTGATTAAACTGATTTTAACTGACGTTAATAATTAACTGCCGATTAGATGGTTGAAACTGATAACCCCGATTTTAATGATCCGGATGATGAAATGATGATGGTTTTACCTTGATCCCTGGGTGTAGATTATTGAATGTTGCGTGTTTCTATTATAGACCTAATGACTTATTAAAGAAATCGTTATGAAAAAGATATTTCTTGCCATTTGTGCCTTGTTCCTTTTTACGGCGGGTTTTGCCCAACGGTATGCTATTATAGATACCAAGTACATACTGGATAAAATGCCGGATTACAAACAGTCGCAAAAGCAGTTGGACGAGGTGGCTGCCGCCTGGCAAACGGAAATTGACGGCATGCAGCAGGAACTGGATAAAATGTATAAGGATTACGAGGCGGAGCAGGTGATGCTGAGCGAAGAACTCCGTAAGAAACGGGAAGACCAGTTATTTATGAAGGAAAAGGCTTTGCGCGACCTTCAGCGTAAGCGTTTCGGTTTCGAGGGCGACCTGTTCAAAAAACGGCAGGAGCTGATAAAACCCATACAGGACAAGGTGTATAATGCCGTACAAAAGCTGGCCGTGGCAAGGGGTTACGACTTTATACTGGACAAGAGTGAAGGAATTACGGTTATATTTGCCGACCCGAAACTGGAAAAAAGCGAAGATGTACTAAGGGAACTGGGTGTAAAAAACCAATAAATTTTTTATAAAAACAAACCATTTATACAACCTGAGCTATTAAAAAACTCATCTTTAGAAAAAAATTACAAAAATCCTCAAATGAACATGATCAGATTATTTATTGCTGCAGCCATTCTTTTTATAAGTGCGGGCAGCGTTATGGCGCAGAAAACCGGTTACATCAGCGTGGACAGGGTGGTATCCCTGATGCCCGAAACGGCAAAGCTGGATTCTCTTCTGCGTAAGTTTCAAGCCGATTCTTTAAATCCACAGTTCAACTATATGGTACAGGAATACCAACGCAAGGACAGCATGGTAAGTGGTAAGGATTCTGTGAAGCTGAGTATTGCCGTTCGTAAACAAATTCGCCAGGAGTTGGAAGGATACGCTTATCAAATTCAAAACTGGCAGCAAATAGTACAGCAGGAACTGCAGGGCAAACAATCGCAATTGCTGGAGCCTATATACCGCAAGGTGGATAATGCCATCCAGACCGTTGCCAAGGAAAATGGCTACGCTTATGTGCTCAACCAGGAAGCGTTGCTGGTAATGCCGCCTGCCGACGATCTTTTGCCGCTGGTAGCCAAAAAGCTGAATGTTAGAGTGCCTGCCGGTGGTGCTGGTGGCGTCACTACTCCGGCCGCAAAGAAATAACACGGTAAAAAATATACTTTTGGTCCCGCAGCGTGCAAGTGCAAGGTGCGGGACTTTTTATTTTCACACTTCAACTGAATGCTTCATGTCGCCCATTGGTGTGTTCGATTCCGGTTATGGCGGATTAACGGTGTTCCGCCAGTTTGTGAGCCTGCTTCCACAGTACGATTATGTTTATTTGGGCGATAATGGCCGGTCGCCTTATGGTACCCGTTCTTTCGAAACCGTGTACCGGTACACCCTGCAATGCGTGAAGTGGCTGCTGCGGCAAAACTGCCCGCTTATTGTACTGGCCTGCAATACGGCCTCGGCCAAAGCCCTGCGTACCATACAACAAAACGACCTGGAGCACCTGGACCCGAAGGCCCGTGTGCTGGGTGTAATACGGCCCACTTCGGAGATCATCGGCCAATACACCCGGTCCAAGAATATCGGCATCCTGGCTACCAACGGAACGGTGCAATCCAATTCGTATGCCATTGAGATCAATAAATTTTACCCCGATGTGACCGTAACCCAGGAGGCTTGTCCCATGTGGGTTCCGCTGGTGGAGAACAACGAATACAACAGCAGGGGCGCCGATTATTTTATCGAAAAGAACATTCTTCAGATCCTGTCCAAAAACCCGCAGATCGATACGATGCTGCTGGCCTGTACCCATTACCCGCTGCTGAAGGATAAGATCCAAAAGTATTTGCCCAATGGCATCCGGCTTTTATCGCAGGGAGAGATCGTGGCCGAAAGTTTAAAGGATTACCTGCACCGCCATCCGGAAATGGAAAGCCGTATCAGCCGGAACGGAAAGCGGCTTTTTTACACTACCGATTCTACCGAAATATTCGACAGCCATGCTACCACTTTTTTCGGGGAGCCGGTGCAGTCGGAACGGATCGGTCTTAGTTAAGGGGCTAAAAACAGGATACCAGGACAATATATTTCATCCTGCATCTTTGTTCCTGGCTGTTCTTTCTCATTTAAAAACAAATAAACCGCTGCATGCAACACCTTACGTTTAAATCTGCATTTCTTGTATCTGCCTTTTTCTTCTGTAGCTGTAACTCTTCAAACACTGATCAAACCGGTTCAACTGCCGATCTGCTGAAAGATACCGTAGTTTCAGTAACCAAAGCAAATCCTAAAGACAAGAAGCCATCATCTGAACCCAAAACTACTTTTGAAAAAGACAGTATTGATTTTAGTGTGGATACTTTTACAACTTTACCGGGCGAAATAGATGGTTGCGGGTGTTATTTTTATTTATCAAAGCAGGATGAAAAGAAAGAAAAATATCTTTTTGTAAATGATTTTGCCAGCATTGCTTTCATTTCAATAAATGGTAAAGTGGAAGAATTTAAACTGACGGAACATGCTGAAAACAGTAAGATTTATTTATACTCCAACGGCACCTACCATTTAAAAGTAGAAATTACAAAAGAAAAAGATGACGGTTATGAAAGTTCCGTCATTGAAGGAGTGATAACCGTATCAAAAGGGAACAATGTAATAAGAAAGAGTTTCGTGGGTTCTTGCGGATGTTGATTCCTGATAATTTTCTACGATTGTTAAAAACAAAACCCCGTGAACAATTGTTCGCAGGGTTTTCTTTTTAACAAATAATATCGTCTTTCATTTACAAATAAACTTCAGTTCTTATCCCAAAACAACTTCTTCAACAGGAGCTGTCTCTTCCCTTTTACCAAACCATCCGTTTACCTTGATCCTCGCTTTTTCAACGATCATGTACACCGAGGGCACCAGCACTAATGTCAGTAACAGGGAACTGGTCAGCCCGCCGATGATCACCCAGGCCATACCATTCTTTACTTCGGCACCGGCGCCGCTGGCCAGTGCAATGGGAAGCATGCCTGCAATCATAGCGATGGTGGTCATTAAGATAGGTCGCAGCCTTTCTTTACCGGCTTCTATCAAAGCATCCGTTAAGGACAAGCCTTCCTTTTTTAACTGGTTGGTAAAGTCAACGATCAGGATACCGTTCTTGGCAACAAGACCAAGCAGCATAATGAGGCCGACGATGGCAAATATGGTCAGCGATTCCATGGTCAACGCCAGCGCCAGGAAGGCGCCGATCATGGCCACGGGGATGGAGAACAGGACCACGAAAGGATAAACAGCACTTTCGTACAGGGCCACCATGATCAGGTACACCAGCAATATGCCCAGCAACATGGCCAGTCCCAGGCTGCCGAACGCATCCTTCTGGTTTTTGGCATCGCCTAAGTAATCAATGGAAACCCCTTCGGGCAATTTCACGGTTGCCATCCTTTTTTGAATATCGGCCGATATACTTCCGGTAGGCCTGCCCACGGCGGCGGACGTAACTTTTATGGTATTTAATTTATCCGTACGTTCCAGCACGGCCTGTCCCGTTGTTTCGTTGATGGCGGCCACCTGGTCCAGCCGGATAATAGCGCCTTTGCTGTTTTTGATGGTAAGGTTTTGTACGCTTTCCCTGTTTTGCTTATCACTTTTGTCCAGCGATAAATTGATCGGGTATTCCTCACCGTTTTCCTTGTATTTTACCTGGTCGTTGCCCCGGAAAGCCAGTTGAACGGCACTGCCCACTTCCGGGATGGTTAAACCCTGTTCCGCTATCTTTTCCCTGTTTAGGGTAATGGATATTTCGGTCTTGGGCGTTTTGGTGCTGAACTCCACATAATCGGTGCCGGGTGTTTGTTTTACAATATCGCGAAGCATTTTGGCGCCTTTCCAGATCGAATCCATATCGATACCTTTTACGGCAATTTGTATGGGCGCCTGTGCGGAACCAACCAGGCCCGTGGGCAGTATGGTTACTTTTACACCCGGTATCTTATTGATCCTGTTCCGGACAGCCGAACCAAAATCATCGGTGGATACAGTACGGGCCTTTTTATCTACCAGCGTAACCGCAATTTCGGCAAGGTTGCTGGTGGAGCTGGCCGCGCCCATGCTGCCGGTCTGGGTACCTACATTCGAAAACACTTTTACCACTTCCGGCTGGGAAAGCAATATTTGCTCAACTTTTTTTACGGCAAGGTTGGTTTGATACAAAGGCGTCTGCGACGAGGTTTCCAACTGGATGGTAAATTCACCCCTGTCGCCGTTGCCGGCAAAAGCCGTCCCGATAAAACCTGCGGGAACCAGCGCAAAAGCACCGACGATCAATACCAACACGCCACCCAACACCCATCTTTTATGGCCCAGCGACCAGCGTAACAATTGTACGTAAACATCTTTCACGCCATCCAGGAACTTTTCAAATTTCAGGTTCAGCTTTCCCCACAATGTTTTTTTGCTTAAAAGTTCCAGCTTACCCCATCTCGATGCCAGTAAAGGCGTAAGGGTGAAGGAAACAAACAGGCTCATTAAGGTAGAGAAAACCACTACCAGCGAAAACTCACGCAGGATGTTCCCGATCATGCCTCCGGCCAGCGCCAGCGGTACGAATACCACAACATCTACCAAGGTAATGGCCATGGCGGTAAAACCGATTTCCTTGCGGCCTTCCAAAGCCGCCTGGCGCCTGCCTTTGCCCATTTCCATGTGGCGGTAAATATTTTCCAGCACTACGATGCTGTCGTCTACCAGGATGCCCACCACCAGCGATAATCCCATAAGGGTCATCAGGTTCAGGGAAAAGCCAAACAGGTGCATTAATATAAAGGTGGGTATCATGGCCGATGGAATAGCCACCAGCACGAACATCGAACTGCGCAAACTATGCAGGAAGAACAGCATGACGGCGCCAACGATCAGTATGGCCAAAAAGAGGTCGTGCGTTACGGCGCCCGCCGAAGCCAAGGTATATACCGACTGGTCGGCTGCCACTTCGTAGGCGAAGCCCTGGGCGGCATATTGCTGTTTGATCTGTTCCAGCTTTTCCTTTACGCCTTTGCTTACTTCCACGGCATTGGCATCGGCCTGTTTGCTGATCTGGATACCGATACCCGGCCGGCCGTTGATCCGGTTGATGGTAGTGGGGTCCGTTTGTGCATCGGTAACCGAGGCCACATCTTTTAACAACACCCGGCTTCCGTCCTTATTTTCCCTTACGATCAGGTTGCGCAGGTCTTCCACTTTCGAGGTCCGGGCATCGAGCCGGAGCGAAAAACGGGTACTGTTCGTTTGCACGTTACCGGCAGGATACGAGCTGTTGCTGCCGGCTACCACCTGGTTTACCTGGGCTGAAGAAATGCCGTATGCCTGTAATTTATCATTATCCAGTTGAACCTGTATCTCCCGTTCGTTTCCGCCGATCAGGGTTACCTGCCCTACACCCGGCACATTCTGCAACAAAGGTTTTATCTGGTTATCCGTAAGGTCGTACAAACGGGCTTCGCTTAATTTGCTGGTGGCGCTGATACGCAAAACGGGGAGTTCGTCGGTATTGAATTTCCGTACGATCGGGTCGTCGGCATCCTGCGGTAACAATGCCCTGATCTCGTTTATTTTCCGTTCCGCATCCCTTTGGGCCGTCGTTACATCGGCGCCGGATTTTAACTGGATGGTGACGATGGAAACCCCTTCCTGCGATAAGGCGGAAACCCTGTCCACGCCTTCGATGGAGGAAACGGCTTCTTCTACCGTTTTGGTCACGCTGCTTTGTACCTCGTCCGACGAAGCGCCGCGGTAAGTGGTCTGCACCGACACCACGTTGGCTTCGAATTTAGGCAGCAGGTTATAATCCAGGTTTTTATAACTGATCCATCCGAACAGCATCAGGGTAACGAATATCACCGTGATCAGCAACGGACGTTTTATGGAGATTTCTGTAATGGACATTTTCGTATGAATTATTTATTAGTGTTGATCTTTGAAATGGTACTACCGTCGGTAAGGTTGATCTGACCGCTTACTACTACTTCATCACCTTCCTTTAACCCGTTCAGCACTTCAATGTTTTCGCCCAGTTCGCGGCCGGTGGTTATTTTACGGACCGCTACTTTATCGTTATTGACCACATATACGTAAGGGTTTTTGGTGCCTTCCGCCAGTGCCATTTTAGGTACCTGCAATACGGCAGCTTTCTTTTGGGTATCGAAGGTTACTTTGCAATAAGTGCCCGCTTTTAATTCGGCCGCACTGTTGGCTACGACAAGTTCCACGCGGTAGTTGTGGTTTTCGTCGCCCACGGGGCTGATAAAAGTTACTTTCCCTTTAAAGTTTTTATCCGGGAAAACATCGGTAGTGACCGTTGCCGGCTGGTTCAACTTCAGGCCGTACACATCTTTTTCATTGACCAGCACAATGGCTTTTAATGTATAGATGTCTACCACCGTGGCAATAGCAACACCCGGGTTGATATATTCCCCGGCCTCGTAATTTTTGATGGTTACGATACCGCTTATCGGGGATTTGATGGTTCCTTCGCTGATACGGTAATCCATTTGTTCGGCCTGGAGTTGGGCGGTTTCGTAGGCATGCCGTGCCTCTTTTACGCTTTGGGCCGTACCGGCATTTCCTTCGTACAGTTCTTTATTCCTTTGGTAATCTTCACCCGCCTTCGCAAGAGCCGACACCACTTCTTTCTTATTCAACTGGTGCTGGAGTACATCCACCGAGCCTACCACCTGTCCCGTGGAAACCCGGGAACCGGGTTGAATGGGCAGGCTTTTGATCTTGCCGGGAATAGAGGCGGAAATATCGGCCTGCTTATTCGGATCCAGTACGGCCGGCAGTTGAAGGGTATTCTCTACGGGCTGGTAGGTTACTTTCGATACCGACACGGCAACCGGTAAAAGGGAACGGTCCACCACTTTATTGGCGGCATTGATATGCTTTTTATTTTGAACAAGCGTGAAAGCGGTCAGCATTATTAAGATAGCTGCTACCGCGATAATTGAAATTCTTCTTTTCATCTGTTATTATTGTTTTATGAAAATGGTTCGAAGCGGGACGAACTACATAGATAAACAGGGAAACTGTTTCGTACGTAATTCGTGTAATCCGTTTTGGATTCGGGTTATAAGTGTTGAATAAAATCTTTGATGGTTCCTTTTGCTTTTTCGTACGACAACCGGGTGCCTATCAGGTTCAGCAGGGAAGTAACATAATTGGACTTTGCCTGCTGGAAAGCGAAATCGGCATTCAGCAAATCGCTCATGGAAGAAACACCTTTCTGGTATTCGAACCGGCTGGTTTCGTAAACACCGGCTGCCAGTTCCATGTTGTCCTTATTGGCTGCCAGGTTGGTGATGGTTTCCTGCAACTGCCGGTTGGCATTCTGAAATTCCAGTTGTAAAGCCTGCGCCTGCAGCTTCAGGTTCTGGTTGGCATTATCCAGCTCCAGCCTGCTTTGCCTTAACTGGCTTTCCCTTTTTCTGCCGCTGAAAATGGGAACGTTTACTTTCAGGCCTACCGTTGAATAGTCCACCCAGTTGCTGACCGATTTACTCAGCTCGTTATTGAACGACATATTGCCGTACCGTGCATAGGCCGAAACCGTAGGCAGGTAAGCCGCCTGTTTCCGCTTTACATCAATTTGCTGCAAGGCTATGTGCTGCTGCTGAAGCTGGTAATCCAGGCGGTTGGTCACATTTACATTTTCGACCGGTATCTGCAAATAACTTCCGTATTCCAGCGAATCGGTAATGGCGATATTCGTTTCCAGCGGAAGGCCCATGGCGTTTTTCAGGGTATTGTACGCCACTTCGATGCCGGTTTGCACCAGTTTCTTTTGGGCCACTACATTATTCAGGTTTACGGTTATTTTATCGAGGTCCACTTTTTTCGCCACACCTTTTTCGAACCGGAATTTAATAATGCCGTACAGGTCTTTGTATTGCCTTTCGCTGGCTTCGAGCAGTTTTTGCTGCTCTTTTAAGATCAGTATCCGGGCATAGGCCGAAGCGGTGTTGTACACGAGGTCTTCTTCGTTTTTGCTTTTACCGATCTCGGCGATCTTTTGCGAAGGGCCGTTTGCTTTCAGCCCGTAAAGCAGCGACTGGTCGTAGATGGTTTGGTCCAGTTGCACCAGGGCGTTGGTATTGTATTTATTGCCGAACTGCACTTTTACATCCGTAGGACTGAACACGCCTGCGGGGATAACGGTTGTTTGCCTTTTCAGGTTATCGTCCCACAACACGCTGGCATTTACCTGGGGCAGGTAAGCGGCCAGGGCTTCTTTTGCCTGTTCTTTGGCTATTTCCAACTGGTTGGCATAAACCGCATTGCTTCCGTGGTTCTTTAAGCTGTAGTCAATGGCTTCTTTCAGGCTCAGGGGTTGCTGGGCATACGATAATACACCCAGGCAGGAGAGTGTCAGCAATAAAAAGGAGCGTTTCCATTTCATAATTCAGATTTGTTCTTTATAGTATAGTTAGTTCATAACAAACAGAACTAACGGGAGAAAAAAATTATTTTTTACGCTTTTCCCATTTTTCGATCAGGGAAGGCAGCTCGGTTTTTAAAAAATCCATGAAGCCGATAATTTCCGAAAGGTTGGTGTTGAACTCCCGGGTATCACGGGGCCTTTGTTCCAGCACCTGTTTTAAAAGAGCGCTTAGTTTTTCCATTCCCGCCAGCGACTTTTGCACGCCTTCCTTCATGCTTTTTACTTTTAGGCGGAAGTATCTTTTCCGTTCGCCCGGGTTGGTGGTATATTCCAGTTTGCCGGTGTTGAGTAAAAAGTTGATGGCGTTGCTGGCGGCGCTTTTACTGATGTTGAGGGTTTCATAAATTTCCTCGAAGCTCAGCTCGGGCCGGTCCGATACTACCAGTAAAGCCAGTATCCGTGCGGCTGCGGGCTGCATGCCGGACTGTTCGTGCAGGATGCCCAGTTCTTCTATCAGCCTCAACTTTTTATCGGTTAACTGTACGGCCATGTTTTTTGATTAGGAGTACAAAGGTATGTATAGTTTTTTTAGTTCTGCAACAACAGAACCAAAAAAATTGTTAAGAAGACCACTGATGGGAATGATGGAAATGATGAAATGAAGATGAGTGCAACTTTAAATTTTATTGCCAAAACTCTTTGCTAAAGGAAATTAACGCATTACGATTTATGAATTACTATGCCATTGATGGCAGCAGGGTTCGTTGGATACCATACCGTATCATTCCATCATTTCAATCCTTCCCATCAGCGGTCCTTAGGCTTTTGACAAATTGTTCGATCATTTCTTTAAGGTTAGGAGAGGAACCGCCGGTATGAAAGCGGTAAGGAAAGGAAGCGGCCAATGTTACAGCCGTTTGTATAGAAAATTTTTGCTGTTCCATGCATAAAGCCAGGTGGCTTTTCATCAGGTGTCGGGCCAGGTATTCCTGTTCCGTTTGGCCGGGAGTGGGAATTAAAATACTTTTTTTTCGAAGGCTTACAATATCCATGATCGTACTGTATCCGCACCGGCTGATGATAATAGTTGCCTGCAGCATAACCTGCTGCAGGGCCGCGGCAGGCAAATGGTTGACAACGGAAATATTTCCGGGCGCCTGTGGCACATGCGTTTGGCCGGGCAAACCCCGTACAAAAATTACCGGTTGTTTATAGTTGCGGATTTGTACCATCAGCAAATTTTCAAGCACCGTTCGCTGCGGCTCGGGTCCGGATAAAAGAATCAATAAATGTTGCGGAACCGGAGAGGGGCCTGCCGGCTGAAAGCGGGACAATGGTCCCATATAGCGGACTGGTACATGAGGCATTTTTGCAGGGTGCGACAAGTGGCCTGCCAGGCCGGGCCGGTTGTGGTGATCGGGAACCCAGCATTCGTAAAAGCGGTTGATGAACCGGTAATTTAACATTTGCAACACAAAATCCGTAAAGGCAAAAGGCGTTTTAATATGCAACTGGTGCGTGATGAAAACGGAAAAGATCTTTGGATGATACAGGCCATAACGGTTATCGGACAGGACCGCATCTATATGGTACCGGTCCACTATTTCCTTCAGCCATTTGTTTTCGGAGCGGATGGCAGAAATAATTTTAGGTATCTGAAGAACCAGCAGGGCCATGAACATCCATCTTTTACTGGCATAGCTTACCCGGTAACCCTTTAGCGGCAGGCAGGTCAGTTGCGGGAACTCCTGTTGCAGCAAGGCTTGTGTTTTTCCTTCCCCGGCAATAAAAACGGTACAATTTTGCCGGATGAATTCACGGATCAGCGGTATGCAGCGGGTAGCATGGCCCAGGCCCCAGTCGAGCGGAACGATCAAAATCCTTGTTTTACCTGCAGTGTTCATGGCCTCGTGTTAATTTTATCCGCTTTGGTCGATTGGTTAAAAATTGTTTTTTGAAAATAGTTTAATTTAGAAGCCCATTATGATAAAAGGTATTTACGTTTTGCTGCTTGCCGCCTCTACCATTATGTTTGCCGGTTGTCAAAGAAATTATTATTCAGGTAGCACCGGTAAAGAAAAAGGCTGTGGATGCCCGGGCAAAAAAGGAATATGGTAATACGTTAAAATGATTAACCATGAGGAGCCGCAATTTATTGTTGCTTGTCAATAACAACATCAACCAACAGCAATTGGATGAGACCGTTGAAGGTCTTAATAAAGTTTTGCTTCAGGTAGAACGGAACGACATATTTTGCAGGTGCCACGAACTGGTAAGGCGGACCGGGATAACCTCCAGGGCAAAAAAAATATTGAAAGCGGTTACTTCCGGCGCTTTAAAACCCTTTTACTTCCTGATCAATAAAAACTAATCAGTTCAACCGGTCCAGCGCATTTTTCAGCTTTTCGAACATTTCCGGTATTTCTTCTTTTTTGCATGTACCTACACTCAGCCTGTACCAGGGCGAATTTTTATCCGCTCCAAAAGCATAAAAAGGCACGATAGCCAAACCGGCATGTTGCAACAGGTAAGAGGTTACGTTTTCCTGGTTATGCAATAAAGTTCCATCCTTCAATTTCTTTCCGGCCAGGTCAATTTTTATGGTCAGGTAAATAGCGGCTTCAGGGGCTACGGCATCCACAGGGTATCCTTCTTTTTTCAAACCGGTCAGGCCTTCGTAAATAAGGTGCAGCCTTTGTTCCACTTCCGTTTTAAAATGGGCCAGGTAATTGTCGATGGCTTCCTTTTGCAGTAAGAAACGGGCTACGGCTTTTTGTTCCGGCATAGGGGCCCAGGCGCCTACATGCGATAAGATGGCTTTCATCTTTCCTAATATTGCGGCAGGGCCCATGCTCCAGCCTACTCTTAGGCCGGTGGCGGCAAATACTTTGCTGATGGCATCAATATAAACAGTATACGGCCTCATGCCGGGCCGGAGCGAAACGGGGTCGTAGTGCCGGATGTTACCAAACGTAAGGTTGCCATACATTTGATCGTACAGCACATACAGCTTCTTTGAGCCATCGGGGCGGCGGCTGTTTTCTTCCAGCACCAGGTCGCAGATGGCTTCGAGGTCCTCCCTGCGAAAGGTGGTGCCCGTAGGATTTTGAGGCGAGCACAGCGAGATCAGTACCGCATCGTTCACATAAGGCTTCAGACTTTCGGCCGTGGGCATAAAGTTGTTTTCGGCCTTTGTTTCCACCGCTACATGGCGGCCTTCCACGAAATGAGTATAATGATTGTTGTTCCAGGAGGGAACGGGGTAAATAACGGTATCGCCTTTATCGCAGATGGTCCGGTACGCTGCATAGATCAGGGGGCGGCCACCCGAAGCTGCCAGCAGTTCATCCGGCCCATACTGCAAGCCCTGGCGGTCGGCCGTAAAAATTGAAATGCTTTCCCTCAGGTCCAGGTTGCCTTCGGCGGCGGGGTAGTTGGTAAAATGCTGCCGGTACGCTTCTATAACGGCCTCTTCCAGTTCTTTGGGAATGGGAAAGATATGGGGGTCGAAATCGCCTACCGTAAAATTATAGATCCGTTCGCCTTTCCGGATGCGTTCCCTGATCTCTCCACCCAGTTTTACGATCTCCGACCCGATCAATGTTTCTGCAAGTTGTGACAGCTTCATTCTGATTTCCGTTAAGGGAACAAATGTAGGGAAAGAGCCAGTAGGCGGTAGTATGTAGCGGGTATGAGGAATAAACACATCTGTCAACTGTCATCTATCAACTATCAACTATCATCCACCTTCCATCATCTTCATCATTAAAATCAGTGGTCTTTAGTTTTGGGCACATTTTTTAAGGTACTCTTTTCTAAATAATCGTTTTATGCGTTGGCAAGGTAGAAGAGAAAGCTCTAATGTGGAAGACCGCAGGGGCGTATCCGGCGGCCAGGTGGCCGTGGGCGGCGGCATCATAGGTGTGATCGTTCTGGTGCTGAATTTTTTGCTGGGCGGCGATAGCAGCCAGTTGCCCCAGCAGGTACCCGGCGGAAACCGGCAACTGACATCGGAAGAAAAAGCGGCCGATGATGAGATGTCCAAATTTGTAAAAGTGGTTTTGGCCGAAACCGAAGATGTATGGAATACCCTGTTTGAAAAAATGGGAAAGGATTATCCCGAACCGACCCTGGTTCTTTTTTCGGGAAGTACGCAATCGGGTTGCGGTTTCGCCAGTGCCGCATCGGGACCGTTCTATTGTCCCGGCGACCAGAAAGTATATATCGACCTGTCTTTTTACCAGATGCTGAAGGAACGCTTCCAGGCCCCGGGCGATTTTGCCATGGCCTATGTTATTGCACACGAAGTAGGCCACCATATACAAAATTACCTGGGCATATCGGATAAGGTGCACCAGATGCGACAGCAGTTGAGCGATGAAGAATACAATAAATATTCCGTCCGGCTGGAGCTGCAGGCCGACTTCCTGGCGGGGGTTTGGGCCCACCACGAGCAGCGCCTGAAAAACATACTGGAAGAAGGCGATATTGAAGAAGCCCTGAATGCCGCCAACGCCATCGGCGACGACAACCTGCAAAAGCAATCCCAGGGCTATGTAGTACCCGAATCGTTCACGCACGGCACGTCGGCCCAACGAATGTACTGGTTTAAAAAAGGGTACGAAACAGGTGATATCAACCAGGGCGATACTTTTAATGCAAGAGATTTGCACTAGGTGATGGATACCGGTTACGGATTCAGAAAAATAAGTGATGAGTAAGTTCGCATTTTACTCATCACTTATTTTTTTGAGGTGATTGCAGTTGATAAATGGTAGTAGCAAGCAGTTCACCCCCGTTCGGTCCGTTAAAAAAATACTCAATGGAGTAAATACCTGGTTCACCTGAACGACATGGTTTTTATTTGTTGGTTTATAACCATTACTATCCGTCTCCTATGTTTGCAAAGTAAAAGAAATGGCAATTAGTTTTGCCGCTCAAAAGTGAAAAGGGGTGAGAGCGGATGTCCGCCTAAGCAACTTTAATGGTATGCTGTGCCTTAGATAGAGCCTCACTCTCTTTTTCCCTTCCAGAGTTTGAATAGAATGTAAGGAATAGGCCACTGTTGCCCATATCCAGAATATCCAGCCAGGAGACAAAACGAATGAAGGGTTTTCACTTTTGCAATTATTTACGAAACACTTAAGTACGCATGAAAAAAAAGATGTTAAAACAAGTGGCCGGTATTGACATGGCCAAAGATGAACTGGTCGTGACCCTGGGTCGTATCTACGAGGACCTCACCATAGAATTGTTCGCCTATAAAACCTTCCCCAATAATGAAAAAGGCTTTCTCGCCTTTGTGCTGTGGATAAAAAAGCTTTGTGACCAGGACGTTCCCCTGCGCTTTGTGATGGAAGCAACAGGCGTCTATCATGAGTGCCTGGCCTACTTCCTTGCGGACAAAGGTTATGAACTCAGTATTGTGTTACCCAGCAAGATCAGCAACTATTTCAAGACCCTGGATGTCAAAACCATTACGGATAAAACCTCCTCTGAAGCCATTGCACGTTTTGGATTAGAGAGAAGCCTGGACCCCTGGCAAAAGCCCAAAAAGATTTATAAACGACTCCGGCAATTAACCCGTGAGCGGGAGCAAATCCTTGCAGAAAGGACGGTGCTGAAGAACCAGATGCATGCGGAAAACATTGAAGCCGAGCCCAGTAAGAAAAGCCTGGCGCGGATGACGGAGCGGCTCAAAATATTGAACAAGCAGGAAAAACAGATCATCGAAGAGCTCAAAGAAATGGTTGCTACCGATGCTGAGATGCAAAAAATCCTGCTGCTGATTTGCACCTTACCGGGTGTTGCACTGCTAACAGGCGTGACGGTACTTGCTGAGACGAATGGTTTTGAGTTGATCCGAAACAAAAAACAATTATCCAGTTATGCCGGCTTTGATGTCAGGGAAAAGCAGTCGGGTACGTCGGTCAGAGGCAAAGCCAAAATATCGAAGAGAGGAAACAAATACTTGCGCAAGGCGATGTATTTTCCTGCCTTTACGGCTATACGATGGGACTCACGGTTTAAAGCCATTTATGACCGTTTGGTGAACAAACATGGCATCAGGATGAAGGCAGCCGTGGCGATACAGCGTAAGCTGCTGGAGATGATCTATGTGATCTTTACCAGTGGGAAAGCTTATGATAAGAACTATTTACAACAGCAGGATCAGCTAAAGGAGCACCAGCAACCAGCAATAAACGTTCAGGAAGGTTTGGGAACGCCCCAGCCCCCCTGTAACGGAGCCGCAGCGGCGTAGTGGAAGGGGGGCTGGGGCTTTCCCAAAAAAATCAGGGAACGGTTAAAAAACTGTTCCCTGAACAGGCTGGCTCAAGGCCGCCTTAGAAAAACAAAAATAAAAAAATAAACCTAATAATATTTGGTTTTTAACATAGAATCTAAAACAGGCCAGGCGGAATGGAGGATTTCCTTCTACTTATTTTAACGGGCACTACAGCATATAGGCATCCTTGTCAATCAATGCATCGGCAATACGGCGTCTTGCCTCTTTGCTGTTAAACGGCTGCGCCCTGGTAAACCGTTTCAGTCCCATCAGGATCATTCTTTGTTCATCGCCTTCGGTAAAAGCATTAATGGCATCCTTTCCGTTTTTATGGATACGGTCGGCCACATCGTATAAAAAGCATCCTAAAATATCTTTATAGATCCCGTTATTGCTTTTTTGCTCCGACAGTTTCATTACCCGGAGCAGCAGGCTTTCGGCCACAAAGGTTTCGATGGCCATATCGGCAATATTCATCAGCACTTCCTGTTCTTTTTCCAGGCTGGCCATTAATTTTTGAGCGGCGGCGCCCGCGGTCAGCAAAATTGTTTTTTTGAAATTGCCCAACAGTTTCTTTTCCTGTGCAAAGGGAGCTTCCTCGCCATCGCCGAAATCGGGTATGCTCATTAATTCCTTTTGTACTTCCATGGCGGCGCCCATTAAGTTCAACCGTCCCTGCAGGGCCCTCTTCAGGGTCATATCCACCGTCAGCAGGCGGTTGATCTCGTTGGTGCCTTCGTAAATACGGTTGATGCGGCTGTCGCGGTAAGCACGGGAGATATTGTACTCGGCGCTATAACCGTTGCCCCCGTGTATTTGAACGCCTTCGTCCACCATAAAGTCAATGGTTTCGCTGCCGTACACTTTCAGTATGGCACATTCTATGGCATATTCCTCCGCCCCGCCCAGCAAAGCCTCATTAAAGGGTTTACCGCTTCCCAAAAGCTCGTGCTCCTTTTCATCGATCCATTTGGCGGTACGGTACAAAGCGCTTTCGCAGGCAAAAGTGCGGATGACCATTTCCGCCAGCTTGTGCTTGATAGCGCCGAAGTTGGCAATAGCCGTTTTGAACTGTTCCCTGGTGTTGGCATACTGCACCGAGTTGGTAACGGCATACCGGCAGCCGCCTACGGTGGCCGCACACAGCTTTAACCTGCCGATATTCAAAATATTGAAAGCGATCTTATGACCTTTGCCAATTTCGCCCAGAACGTTTTCCGCCGGCACTTTACAGTCCTGGAAATACAATTGCACGGTGGAAGATCCCTTAATGCCCATCTTGTGTTCTTCGGGTCCCTGGGTAAATCCTTCGAACCCCCTTTCTACAATAAAGGCCGTGAATTTGTCGCCGTCAATTTTGGCAAAAACGGTAAACACGTCGGCAAATCCGCCATTGGTGATCCAGCATTTTTGCCCGTTCAAAAGATAGTGTTTGCCATCGCTGCTTAAATGGGCCGTGGTTTTGGCCCCCAGGGCATCGCTGCCGCTATTGGGTTCGGTAAGGCCGTAAGCGCCGATCCATTCACCGCTAATGAGCCTGGGAATATATTTTTCCTTTTGTTCCTCCGTGCCAAAGTAGAGAATAGGCAAAGTGCCGATGCCGGTATGGGCCGATATGGCTACCGAAAACGAATGCCCGGCCCCTAAAAAATCGCTGACGATAGTGGACGTAATAAAATCTTTTCCCAGGCCGCCATACTGCTCGGGAAAAGAGACCGACAGCAGTCCCTGGTCGCCTGCTTTTTTCAGCAACGACCGCATGAGCCCCGGTTCCTGGTTGTCTATCCGGTCAAGGATGGTCATGACCTCGGTTTTTAAGAACTGGTCGCACATATCGCGGATCATTTTCTGTTCTTCCGTAAGATCTTCCGGGATAAAGGTGTCGGACGGTTCGCTTTCTTTCAGTAACCATTCGCCGCCCTTACGTGCGGCCAAGGTTGGTATCGTATTCATACTTCAGATTTTAGATAATGATTCAGGTTTTCGTACACTTTCTGCAACACTTCCTTGCATAAGTTGATGTGTTCGGCCGGTACGCCTTCCAGGGCCTCCATGATGGTTTCCTCGGCCAGGGCCATCGATTCCTCCTCGAGCTTTTGTGCCTGCCGGGTCAGGTAAACTTTGTTGATCCTTCTGTCGTTTTGCGCCGGTACCCTTTTCACGAGGCCCGATCTTTCCAGGTTATCTACCAGGCGGGTGATGCTGGGCTTATCGCGGAAGGTAGCGGTGCTTAACTCCTGCTGGCTCAGGCCGTCCTCCTTCCATAAATGGTAGAGAACGCTCCATTGTTCAATGGTTATGTGGAGGCCGGACGCATTGAATTTCTTTTGCAGTCTGCGGGCAACGGCTGTAGAAGCTTTACCGGTGACAAAGCTGTACAGCTCGCCTCTTTTAAATTGGTTGTTTGGCATACAGTTGTTTGTGCAACTATTAAAGTTACAAAATTATCGGGTACGGGGTGAAGGGACTTCTCCCTGCTTTTTACCTCTAATCCCGTACCTAATTCCCGTACCTAATTTCTTAGTTTTGAGGCAATGCTGTTACTGCTCACCACCTTGTTCCTGTTGTTGTATGGCGCCCTGATCTTTTATTATTTCTATCACTGGCTGCAGTTGAAAGAGCCGTCTTCCTTTATGCCTGCTAATGTTTTTATTTCGGTGGTGGTCGCGGCCCGAAATGAAGAGGACAAGATCGGGAGGCTGCTGAATGCCCTCGGCCGGCAAACCTATCCCGGCAGCCTGTTCGAGGTTATTATTGTTGACGATTTTTCAACGGACAGGACGGCCGAAATGGTTCGGCCTTTTTTAGACGCACGTGTACGGCTGATACAACCCGGTGTGGAAGCATCGAAGTCGTCGAAGAAAAAAGCGATAGAGGCCGGTATCAACGAGGCCAAAGGCCAGGTGATCGTTATTACCGATGCCGATTGCCTGGTGCCGGCGCAATGGCTGCAAACCATTGCCGGCTTTGTGTACGAGACGAGTGCGGTTTTTGTGGCGGCGCCGGTAAAATTGATCAGCACCGGTTCCCTGGCAGGTATTTTCCAGTCGCTCGATTTTATTACCCTGCAAGGGATAACGGCTGCCAGTGTGCGGGCCGGTTTTCACAGCATGTGCAACGGCGCCAACCTGGCGTATACCCGGCAGGCATTTTACCAGGCCGGGGGATTTGCGGGGATCGATAAAGTGGCGTCGGGCGACGACATGCTTTTGATGTATAAGATCTGGAAGAACCATCCCGGCCGGGTTTTTTACCTGAAAAGCAAAAATGTTATCGTGGAAACCGAGGCCATGCCTACGTGGAAACAGTTTATCCGGCAACGCATCCGGTGGTCGAGCAAAGCTGTTTATTACGATGATCACAGGGTACTGCTGGTGTTGCTGTTCGTATATATATTCAATTTCCTTTTTTTTGTGTTGCTGGCGGCCGCATGCATTCAGCATTCCTACGGGTGGTTGCTGATCCTTTACCTGGCCGGTAAAACGGTGATCGAATGGCCGTTTGTGTTTTCGGTGGCCCGTTTTTATGACGAACAAAAGCTGATAAAGTATTTTCCCTTTTTTCAGCCCCTTCATATTTTTTACGTAGTAAGCATTGGCCTGATCAGCCAGATAGGAAAATATGAATGGAAAGGAAGGACGGTGAAGTAAAACGGGGATTAGGGAGTAGGGAGTAGGATATAGGTTCAGACTTTCTTATTTACATTTGACCATTCTTAATTTCGACCGGGATCAAACGGATCAAAGGAAAAAGGAATTTCTTTCCCCATCCCTGGTTCCTTATCCCTTATCCCCAATACAGAATTCCATCACACACGGCACACCACCATATTGGAAAGCGACCTGGCGGCGGTTAAAGAAGAACAGGGGCGCATTGTTTGGAACGGTGCTCATCGTCCTTTCCGTTTTCATTGCCCTTTTCGGGTACCTTATTGCACCGGACCCGTCGCCTTTCGCCAACCGCATCATTTTGGAGATCGGGGGACAAAAGCCGGGTTTTACACAAACCTTTATCAGGGTAAAGAGAGAAAATACGGTACCGGAAAGGAATATCCTGGAAAGGGCCGCCTGGGGCCGTCCGGACATATTTGACTGGGTACCGGTAGCGGGCTGGCAGGACAGGGGAGACAGGGTAGTGGTTCAAAAATATATTGATGAAGGTATAAGCGAACCCATGACTTTTTCTAAAAATACACTGGCCCCCCGTTTTGTGGTTACCCGGAAGTTCTGGCTCGGAACGGACAAATACGGAAGGGATATTTTAAGCCGGCTGATCATCGGTACACGTATCAGTTTAAGCGTAGGATTGATCACGGTACTCATCTCGCTGACGGTCGGTATCGTACTGGGTTCGCTGGCCGGTTATTTTAAAGGGAAGGCAGATAACCTGGTGATGTGGCTGATCAACGTTATCTGGAGCATTCCAACGCTGCTGCTGGTGTTTGCCATTACCTTATTATTGGGCAAAGGTTTCTGGCAGGTATTTGTGGCGGTAGGCCTTACCATGTGGGTGAATGTGGCGAGGCTGGTAAGAGGACAGGTGTTGGTGACGAGGGAATTGCAGTATATAGAAGCGGCCCGTACGCTGGGTTTTTCCGATCTCAGGATCATAGCACGCCATATACTGCCCAACATAATAGGTCCGGTACTGGTTATAGCGGCTTCGAACTTTGCATCGGCTATCGTTATCGAGGCGGGCCTGAGTTTTTTGGGGGTGGGCGTGCAGCCGCCCCAGCCCAGTTGGGGACTCATGATCAAAGAGAATTACAACTTTATCATTACACAAAACCCGATGCTGGCGCTGGCGCCGGGTTTTGCCATTATGTTGCTGGTGCTGGCTTTTAATTTATTAGGGAACGGGTTAAGAGATGCGCTGGATGTAAAAGTCAAATAGCTATCGGGTCATAAGGTCAACTTTCCAACGGGTCATTGATAGGAAATATTCGACGCTCAATATTCAACGCTCAATGTTCAATTACTGAATAGGCAAACAAGCAATAGCGTTTTTTTAGCAGGCAGTGTCGGTCATAGCTTTTTGTTCCATAACTAATCGACTTAGGAATGCTCTTTCCATTCTTCCTGGTTTTTAGCGGGGGGAGGTTATTGCCGGCCGGCATGCACGCGTCCTATGCGCAATAGCAGGGGAAATTGAACTTCTCTTACCGGTTGCGTTCCCCAATGCTGCTCCAGGTTTTTCGTCAGGCTGTCCACCGGGTTGTATCCTTCTTTCCGGGTAAAATGTTTCACGGCCGACCAGGTGTTCAGGTAGCCAATTAAGTGCTCCAGGGTCCAGTGCAACTTATTTACAAACCTGGGCACCTGTATTTCTTCAAAGGGAAAAGGAATGGTGGCATAGTGCTCTTCGATATACCTTCTTTCGGCATCCCAATAGCTGCCGATCACATTCCGGTAGAAATTGTCAATAATTTCATCCAATTCAGGGGATACCTGCATTTTTCCATAACCGGTTACCGCAATTATAGCATTCGTTTTCGCCGTTCGCCGGACTTCGGAATAAAATCTTTCAAAATCGAACCAGTGGATGGCTTGAGCAATGATGATCAGGTTAAATTGCCGGTCCGGGAAATTGGTCTGTTCCGCAGGCTGAACGGAATAAAAGATATTACCGGCGGCAGCAGCATTTTCGATTTGTGCAGGGCTGATATCCGTTGCATAAACCTGGTCAAAGGTTTTCGCCAGCTCGTATGCTACCTGTCCGTTGCCGGTCCCACAATCCCAGGCAGCTTGTTTGGTTGGGAGAAGGGAATTCAGGAAGTCAAAAAGTTCCGGTGGATAGCCCGGCCGGTATTTGGCGTATAGGTCGGATTGGGTGGAAAAATTGTCTTTCATCTGTAATATTTTTTGCAAAGTAAATGTTGGATAGGGGAGTGCAAAACGCCCTGGCCGGTTGGCGTCCGGCTTTTTTATCCATCGTTATGGAAGCCGGTTGCATCTGTAAAACCCGGTTACCCTCCGGTTTATCCGTTTACATCATTTCATCAGAAGTCCACCCTTACTATCATCTGTCATCCATCATCTGTCATCATTCTTATACTCGGTGGTTACGGTAACGCTGCGGTTCAGGGTTTCTTCCAGGGAGATAAAGGTTTCGGTCCGTTCGATGCCCTTGATCTTTTGCAGTTCATCGTGCAGTACTTTGCGAAGCTGCACAATGTCTTTACACACTATTTCGGCAAAAATGCTGTAGTTGCCGGTAGTATAATTCAGGCGTACGATTTCCGGTATTTTTTTCAGTTCTTTGGCTACTGCATCGTATAAAGAACTTTTTTCGAGGTAGATGCCGATAAAGGCGATCACATCGTAGCCCAGCATGGTTAAATTTACGTGCAGGCGGGTGCCGGTAACGATGCCGCTGTCCTGCAGTTTTTTGATGCGTACATGAATGGTCCCGGCCGAAACAAAGAGCTTTTTTCCCAGGTCGGCATACGAAATGTTGGCATCCTGTGTCAGGTGCTGTATGATTTGTAAATCCAGTTTGTCAATATTCAAAGAGGAGGGCATTTATAGCAGAGTTTTTATCTATTGTTCAATAATTTTCGAAAGTATTGAACAACTTCTAAAGTTTCAGTTTTTTATTTGAAATATTTTGAAGTTTTTGGCGTCCGCCTTAATTTTGACCCCGTAATAATAACAAACGTTCTTTTATACTGTGGGGTGATGAAATTTTGGCAGACATGCCCTCTTGTCTCGGGGGTGGGGGTCACCGGATAAAAACAGCATAGAGCCGATCTTGCTCAGGCGAGACCTACCAGGGTTGACCACTAAGTTTTGTGCTGCGTCTAACGGCCCCGTGGAGGTTCGACTCCTCCCCCTACAGCATCCTGATAAACGCCTTTTAAATCGTTGATTTAAGAGGCGTTTTTTATTCCGGCCTTTTGATCTTATGCAACAAGCCTACCTCTACCGAATGCAAAGCGGAAAGGTTTAGCACGGCTCCATAATGAATGAATTCATTGAAAAATTTTTGATATTCGGTTCCCCAATAGATCATGGCGCATGCCATGGGGGCTCCTTTACCCGTGTCGAGCCCGTTTTCCAAAAACCGGAGCCGGGTGTCATATAAAAAGCAAACGGCTGCGGCTTTGATAAAAACAAATCGTTTCCAGTGGTCCGTATTTACCGCCACGGGCACCAGCGCTATCACTTCCGAACGATACTGTTCGTGGGCATGGGCACACTTTGCCAGCCAGTGCCGGATGGTGGTTTTTCTTTGTTTGTCCGAACCATAGGGAGGGTTTACGTAAATGGTGGGAAAGTTCCATTCCTCCTGTAATCCATCGTGTTCGGGCAAAAAGAACTCGGTCTCCGCCCGAACTATGGAATATTCATTCGAACATGGGTCCAGGGCTATCGTACCACCAAAAACCCTTTTCACGGCCTCCGCATATTTCTTCGGCGTGCCCCAGTCCTTTTTAAGCGTTATCGTCTGCCTGCCCGCTGTCATTTTCTAAAATGTTTTGACGGTATATTTTTTAATTCGGTCAGCCCGCTATTTACAGCTTTAATGGATCCGGCGTCCTGGTGCGTCCATAAGCTAAACGGCAATGTTGCCTCCATGCTTTCTAAAAAGCCTGCTTTCAAAAACAGGGGCCGATGGTACGACCGTGCCTGACTTTCTGTTCTTCATTCGGCTATCTATCCATCTGGAAACGTGTACTTTCTCCTCAGTAAATTAAAGACAATGTTGACCACTTGCGGGAATTTTTGGTTTTTCACCTGTGACTTTGATGGATCCCCTAAAACGGGACGGATTTATATCATTCAAAAGTGGATGCTTTTATGGATGAGTTTTAGAATATTATTCAAAAAAATTGCCCTTTTTTGTATGGTTTGTAAATTTTTGAAAAGTTCATTGAAATATTTTGAATAATACGGGTGCCGCCTTACTTTTGCCCTCGTAATAACAACAACGTTCTTTATACTGTGGGGTGATGAAATTTTGGCAGACATGCCCTCTTGTCTCGGGGGTGGGGGTCACCGGATAAAAACAGCATAGAGCCGATCTTGCTCAGGCGAGACCTACCAGGGTTGACCACTAAGTTTTGTGCTGCGTCTAACGGCCCCGTGGAGGTTCGACTCCTTCCCCTACAGCGTTTAAGGTTATGCCCCGTGTGTCTTTTGACCGCGGGGCATTTTTTTTACTCATCTGCATCACTCCTTTTTTCCCTTGTTAAACCTTTTTCCGATTTACCTGTCCTAATTGATATTTCTTTGAAGGTCCACGGCCGGGGCGGAAAGAAAAAGGCCTCGAAAAGATCAGGCCGTTACCCTAAAAAGGACCGAATGTGAACAATAAAAAATTACCGGTACGGACCGGTATCGTAAACGGAATATACCTGAGAGGAATATAAGAAAAAAGCATCACGATGGTCGTGATGCTTTTTATATTGGCATGCAAACGTTAACTCCTGCTTTCGCAGATTGGGGCTGCAAGATACGTATAAATGCAAAACAATCAACTTTTTATCAGTAATTATCGTCAATATTTTTATTCGTAAAATGATGAGGAAAGGCCCGGCAGCCCTGCGTTTCGGAAAGATGGCCATAGAACCTGCTCCCGGGATACTGTTCTCTGGATCTCCCCTCATTGCCGGCCCCATTTTTTTTCCGGAATGGAAGAGGCCGCCTCCAGGCAAGTGCATGGATACCTCTGCCGCGAACCGGTTTCCGCCCTGCTTCCAAACACCCGCCGGGTACCTTGTATAAAATTTATATAGAAATGGAAAGCCAGCCGGCCATTACACAGCCGGTGAAAAAATCAGGGCAAGGTTTGGTGTGCCCCCCGATATTGTTTATACTTGTAAAAACAAAGCCCAAAGCCTTATACATGGCAGTAGTGAAGGACGCTGAACATACTAATTTTTACTGCCTTCCCTTTACTAACAACTTTATTTTCCCAACTTCAACCGTAAAAGGTACCGAAGATGATGGCAATAAACGTTTCATGAAATATTTCCATTGGACGGATGGGAAACAACACCATAGCGATAGAATTTTTAACAAACACTAATTTTTGAAAATATGCCTGTCATTCCAGCGCAAACGGGTGCATTAGAAAAGCCGACTTACCTGCAAAGGATTCCCCCGGAAAACCAGAAAAAATACTTCAAACATCCGGCAGGGTTGTTCGTTCTTTTCTTTACCGAAATGTGGGAGCGGTTTTCTTATTATGGCATGCGTTCCCTGCTTATCCTGTACATGACCGACTACCTGCTGAAACAAAAACCGGAAGCGGTGGTGGGCTTTGCATCGCTCAAGGGCCTGCTGGAATATGCTTTTGGCCCGCTGGCCATACAACCCCTGGCTTCGCAGATATATGGCCTGTATACCGGGTTTGTTTACCTGTCGCCCTTTTTCGGAGGAATTTTAGCCGACCGCGTATGGGGTCAAAGAAGAACGGTATATATCGGGGCCATCCTGATGGCTATCGGTCACTTTTTAATGGCTATCGAAAGCATGTTCCTGCTGGCCCTCTTCTTCCTGATCCTGGGCAACGGAGCCTTCAAACCCAATATTTCCACACAGGTAGGCGGCCTTTATCCGCCCCAGGACCCCCGGAGAGACGGCGCTTTTACCATATTTTACATGGGCATCAACCTCGGCGCCTTCTTTTCGCCCCTTGTTTGCGGAACGCTGGGACAGGTATATGGATGGCATTACGGTTTTGCCGCTGCCGGTATTGGTATGTTGACCGGCCTGGCCGTTTATCATTTTGGAAAAAAATACCTTCCCCTTGATAAACACGAAGAACTGAAAGCTTCCGGCCAGCCGCCGGTGAGTAAGAATAAATCATCCGTGGCCCTGAAAACGATCCTGGGCTTTTTTGGAATGGCCGCCGTTTTCTTTTTGATACTGGTGCTGCCGGCCCTGCTTAAGGTGCTGATCATAGCCGTTGTTATCGGGGCCATTATTTTCGTCATCAGCAGGGTGCACGGGCAGGACCGCAGCAAGGTGGTGGCCCTTATCCTGCTTTGCCTGGGTACCATAGCCTTCTGGGCCATATACGAACAATCGGGCAATACCCTGCAGTTATGGGCCGATGACAAAACAGACTGGAACTTTTTCGGTATCAACATACCTTCCACCTGGTACCAGGCCTTCAACCCCTTTATGATCTTTACCCTGGCTCCTTTGTTGAACATGTATTGGGACAGGAGGGCCGTGAAAGGCAAGGTGTCCAGCTCGGTGCGGAAAATGGGGATCGGGTGCATACTGTGCGGACTTTCGTTTATCGTAATGATGCTGGCCGCGAAAGTTGTGGGAGGAGGCGCGGAAAAAGGCAGCCTGATGTGGCTGGTGCTCACCACCTTTATCTTGACCATCGGAGAACTTTATCTTTCTCCCATCGGGCTGGCATTGGTGACCAAAGTCGCTCCTGTTCAAATGATCGCCATGATGATGGGGATGTGGTTCCTTTCTTCCTTTTTAGGAAATTACCTGAGCGGTTATATCGGGTCTTTTTACGAGCGGATGCCCAAAGACCTCTTTTTCCTGTTGTTATGTTCATTGGGTGTGATCGTGGGGATTTGCTTCTTTTTCTCGGAAAAAAAGATGAAGCAGGCCATCGGCAACGTTTGACGGGACCATATAAATTTTTCCAACCAGGGCAGGCGTCTATACCTCAGGTTATGGGCGCCGGCTTTTGTATACCTACTCGGTTCAAAAAAGGCGGACCAGCTCGTGCGTTATCTTTAACAATCTTGCCCGACCTTCGCTGCTCATTATTTATTCTTCATGAACATATTGTTATTAGGTTCCGGCGGACGTGAACATGCCCTGGCCTGGAAGATTTTGCAAAGCCCTAAGTGCACCCGCCTGTATATTGCACCGGGCAACCCGGGTACGGCCCTGTGTGGCGCCAACCTTTCTTTTTCCGCGACCGATTTTGCATCCGTAAAAAAATGCTGCCTCGAACAACAGATCGACCTGCTGGTGGTGGGCCCCGAAGAACCCCTGGTAAAAGGGATCGTGGACGCTTTGAAGGCCGATGAGCAGCTAAAGCACCTTCTGATCATCGGTCCCTCGGCGGAGGCAGCCCAACTGGAAGGCAGCAAGGCTTATGCAAAAGAATTCATGGAGCGGCATGGCATACCCACGGCGGCCTACGAGGAGTTTACGCTGGAGAGTTTTAAGGAGGGCATTCAATACATTCACCAGCATTCGCTGCCCATAGTGTTAAAGGCGGACGGCCTGGCGGCAGGGAAGGGAGTGATCATTGCCCAAACGGCCGGTGAAGCCGAAGAGGAGTTTACCCAGATGATCCAAAATGCCAAATTCGGCGAGGCCAGCCGCAAAGTGGTGGTGGAACAGTTTTTAAGCGGCATCGAACTGTCGGTATTTGTACTTACCGATGGCAGGAATTATGTGCTGCTGCCCGAAGCCAAGGATTACAAACGCATTGGCGTGGGCGATACCGGTCCCAACACCGGGGGCATGGGCGCCGTAAGTCCCGTTCCTTTTGCCGATGCCCCGTTCATGCAAAAGGTAGTTCGAAAGGTTATCGAGCCCACCATAAAAGGACTGGAGAAAGACCAACTGGATTATAAAGGTTTTGTGTTCTTTGGTTTAATAAAAGTGGGGGATGAACCGTATGTGATCGAATACAACTGCCGCATGGGCGACCCCGAAACCGAAGTGGTGATGCCCCGGTTGAAAAGCGACCTGGTGGAACTGATGGAGGCGGCCGCCCAGCAAAAATTGATAACGATAACCGTGGAAAAAGACGAACGCTTTGCCACTACGGTGGTAGCCGTAAGCGGCGGTTATCCCAACGACTACAAAAAAGGTTTTGCCATAAAGGGCCTGGAAGAAACCGTGGACGATATCCTTCTTTTTCAGGCAGGCACCAAAGAAGAGAATGGAAAAATAGTGACCAGCGGCGGAAGGGTGCTGTGTGCAACGGCTTTAGCCGGTACCGTAAGCGAGGCGATCGCCAAAAGCAAAGAGCGGCTGCGGCAAATTCATTTCGAAGGCATGTATTATCGTAACGATATCGGCTATGAGTTTACGAATATATAAGTTCAGGGGTTCAGCAGGGTTCGCGGGTTCAACGGTTCACGGTTGGTTTTGTATTCCCGGTTTTCAATTTTAGTAATGAAGCCATGAGCCTTCCACGCTTGCGAACCGGTGAACTTTCGAACCCCGGAACTATTGAATCCCCGAACCTTTTACAATGAGCGAACTCCACTACGACGATTACCTGCAACTGGATAAGATCCTGAATGCACAGCAGCCGGAAAGCGCCCAACAGGAATGGTCGGCCCATGACGAAATGCTGTTCATCATCATCCACCAAACCTACGAGTTGTGGTTCAAGCAACTGCACCACGAAGCCGATTCCATCCTGGAGATCATGCGGCAGCCTGCACTAAATGATAATTCGCCCCAACTGCAAACCGTGGTGCACCGGATGGAACGGATGGCCGTTATCCTGCGGGTGCTCATTCACCAGATAGATATACTGGAAACCATGACGCCGATGGACTTCCTGGATTTCCGCGACCTGCTGCGTCCGGCATCGGGCTTTCAAAGCTGGCAGTTCAAAATGCTGGAGGCCAAGCTGGGACTAAAATTCGAGCAGAGGCATGCACAGGAATACTACGTCTCGCAACTGCGGCAGGAACATATTGACCGGATCAAAAAAGTGGAAAGCGAACAATCGTTGCTCCAGTTGGTGAATGCGTGGCTGGAGCGTTTGCCCGTGCGGGGAGAGGTCTGGAACACTCATTTTTGGGAAACGTATAAAAAGCTTTATGCCGGCAGCCTGGCCGAAGCCGAAAAAAATAACCTGCAGGCATTCGACGAAGTGTTCTTTGAACAACGTTCCACTCCTTATGCCTTATCGGCCAAAGCCAACAGGGCGGCTTTATTTATCATGCTGTACCGGGGTTACCCTTTGTTGCAGTTGCCTTTTCAGTTATTGAACAATTTGCTGGAAATAGATGAACAGTTAAGTACCTGGCGCCACCGCCATCTGAACATGGTGCACCGTATGATCGGCACCCGCATCGGCACGGGGGGCAGCAGCGGGAAAGATTACCTGCAGGCGGCCGCCGACAAGCATTACATCTACAAAGAAATAGCGCAGTTGACCAGCTTTTTGATCGAACGCAGGCGGTTGCCGAAACTCCCTGAGGAAATTGAAAGAAAGCTGGGATTTTTTACTTCCGATGGGGAGGACCTGTAATACCAATTTACGAATTACTCTCGTCACTACCACCGTGTAATAAATAGTTAAGAACGGCAGTGTAGTATTTGTAACTTGAAATTGAAGGCTGGTTTTTAACCAATTACTGCATGGCATAAGGCGAGAGGGAAAAGCTATGCCGGTATACGGAGAATGGCATGCTTTTGATCTGCAATAACCTGACGGAGAATGCTATTCGCCTCTGGCTTTGGGAAAACGGAACTATCTATTTTACGTCTCTGAAGAAGGAGCCAAATGCGCTGCCATAACTTTTAGTCTGTTAGACTACTGTAAGATGCGCGGCATTAATCCTTATGAACTACTGAAGGATGTATTGACCTGGTTTCCTATGCATCCGATCAACCGAATCAAAGAACTCCTGCCTCATAACGGGAAAACATTGCAAACTACAATCTCAAATTCAAGCTAAAGACGGTGAGGTAAATAAACCCTTGCATTTACCCGTGAGTTTACATAGATTTGGGTATTGGATTCAGAAATGAATGAGTTAGCAGCAACCCACTTAATGCGGATAATTCTTACGATATTGCTTTTGGCACAAGGGATGCTGGGATTCTCCCAAGTCAGTGGATTTTCCAAGATTAACATCGACCGATCATTTCAAGACACATTAACGTTTGTTAAACAATGGGATTATCACCCTAAAGTGTATAAGACTGATAGTGGTTTATATTACACAAGTGGAGAAGGATTAGCGCGACAAGTGGATACAGGGCATCTTTTTTACACAGCAGATCTTCATCTCAATGATTATGGCTCAGAGATTCATTATGCATTTGCCAGTCGATCTGGCGATACCTTGCTTTTGAAATTTGGGCAAAGTGACCCCATATTTTTGCAACGATTACAGTTTAGACTTTCAGTGGTTGGGCAACAATTTCGTGTGGATTCCATCGAAATGCCACTACGATCTTATTTGCGAAAAATTGTTGTCTACCGGGTTCTTTCCCAGAAGCTTATCTTACCGCAATTACTCTTGCCTACCGATTCTTTTGTATATGGCTACGTAGAGTTGACCATACAACAAATTCTGCCCATTTCTGACGATGACATCAGGACATATAATTACTTTGTTAAAGGATATTTTAAAATACCAGTTCTTGAGTATAATAGATAAATCTACGACTAAGTTCAGGTAAGTTTTCCAACAAATGTACCTGATCGTAGGTTTGCTTTCGATTAATAATGTTTGATAGAAAGCAAATGAGTTTTAAAAAGTAAATCTGATGAAAAAGGGCTATCTCTTTGTTGTGCTTTTTTCACTAAGTATTGGAGTTATGCAGTCATTGAAATATCAACTTTTTACGAAACGAGATTTAGGTGAAGCAACTTTGAATAATTTGATTATACAAGTAGTAGTTTTATTTTTATTGGTTATAATTCCAGGGCTATTAGTGGCTCGTTGGTATTATAAATTAAAAAGGTAAATAAGGTATTGAGTAAACATTCGGGCAAGTGCGTAACGCATTTGCCCGCGTGTTTACATATCATTAAAACCAATGCAAGAGGAGAAATTTCAGGAGGAGCTGTTTTTACCGATGCCTGTGACCATTAAGTTAACGTGAAAATTATGAATAAGAAAATATTATATTATAGTTTAATCGTGTTGTTTTTCAGCGGATGTAAAACAGCGCACAATCACCGGCTATCACCTGTAACGAATAATGATGAGCTGCTACAAGCTAAAGCCTTTATGGAATTTATCCATTCCCTTAAAAATCTGGAATTGAACCCGAAAAAATTGAGTCGTAAAGAACAGAAGACAGTTGGCTTGATTAAGAAGTATGAGTTTGATTATGGGAACTTTAAAATTTTTAGTTTTGGTAATGGGGTGGGGGAAAACCGCAATAAGATTGGCGGTGGTAGTTATGTACTGTTAAAGTCGGGAAAGCCGTTTCTATCAGCAGGAAGGTTTGGGATCCATGATCAAAAAGCAAACCGTTGTGATAGTGCCTTTCTAAAGAAAATGGTGGCAGCAGGAATTCGTTTTGATTTCCTGGAAAAGGATTGTTGTTACCCGTGTTTTTTTACTTTTGAAAACCTGGAAGAAGGCGAGAGAAAGTTTATTCATTCCCTGGTGGGGGACAGCCTGGTGAATAGTGTAGTGGAATGGTACATTTTTGTCGCTCCTTTTTATGAAATACGTGATCCGCAATTTGATTTTTACAACACGGAGCGTTCTACTCAGTTTGGCATAAGTATACCAGGCCCGCACCTGGAAGCTTTCAAATACCTGTACAGGGGTAAGAAACATGAAGTCTTGAAGAAACTTCTATACACCCAGAATATAATTTTCAACTGGTTTGTAGCTGAGGCTCTATTTTTTTATAACCATCAGGACAATTTTTTAGATGCAAATACCCTTGAAAAAGTAGAAAGCTTCAATGGAAAAAATGGTTTTACAAAGTTCAGGAAAGTTGAAACTTTGCAACAGTTGTACGGAAACTGAGCTATCGTATACAAAGCATATCATAAAATTCCATCCAGCACACTAAAAAAAGGTTGTTTTGCTCCCTGCAGGAAATATGCTCTTCCACTCGCCGCGGTCGAGGGGCCTGTGGAACCACTGCCCTTTTGACGAATAATCAAGAAGTGCCTTACCTGAAGTTCATCCTTAATGGCACAATCTCCCTTTTCCAGGAGTTTTGGAATAAGGTGGCATACCGGGCATACCTGAAAAGGATCGAATACGGCCTGACTCAAATAAATCGTATCGGCGCCCCTGGCTTGTTTCCGTACAAGTTTATAAAAAGAATCGATTACCTTATACCTGGGTTCATACTCCGGGTTTACATAGCCCCCCTTTTTCTTTGCTTTTCTTCCAAACTTCATACCCCTATTATATATAGACCAGATATTATGATACTCCTTTTTAAAGTCCTTATAATTCATAAAGATCATTACCGAATCCAAATTATAAGCCGCCGTCTTTCTATACGAAACCTTTTTTAAATGGATGGTGTCTTGTGTATACACTTGGAAAGGTGATTGCTGGGCTTTAGACAAATGAAAAAAGCATAAGAGTACAGTTAAACAAAATGGTTGTATTAAAGATAATCTATAACGCATGTTTACTAAATTATACTTTGTTGTATATTTTAAAAAAAATTCTGGTATAATTGTTTTAGTCTCCTAAATACCCTGAGGAAGATTCTGCTAAAACAATAACTGTATATTTCAGGGAAAGTGAGCCACCACACCAACTACGGCAGGCACCAACCGCCTTCACCATGTGGATGATGCGGTCAGCAGCAATTACACTCGTACATTGTCAAACGCCACAGTCCGTTCTTATACCAAATTAAAATGAGTAGTACGGAAATGTATTCAATGAAACTCACTACTGTCAAGGGTATCGTAAATCGTAAATCGTAATTTGTAAATTTCATTCTATTCCCTCCACAAACTCTATAGCCTTCTTAAAAAAATAGCCCGGATGCGTGAACCACGGATCATGGCAGGCTTCCTTAACCGTATATACTTCCAGGTTTGGAAGGATGCCAACGAATTGCCTGGCGCCATCCTTCATATTTTTGAGGATGGGATTTCTGGGATCGCAAAGGCCCGTGCCTTCGAAGATCAGTACCGGCGTCTTTATTTTTTTCAGGTCTTGTAAACCGGGGGCATCCTGCAAACTTTTAAGGGTCATGGATTGGGACAGGGTGTGGGTTTCGATCAGCTTTTGTTCCTTCATCATTTTTTCTTTCCTGTCTTTATCGGCAAGTGCCGATACGGGTATATGAAAACCGTATTTTAAAGAACGGTAATAGAACCGGTCTTTTGCCGAACGGTAAAGAGCTTTATAATAAGAACAATTTCTCTTTGCCAGTCCTTTGCCGGGCCAGGGGAACGTGCCGGATAAGATAATGGCCCGTACGTCTCCGGGATAGGTATAGGCATAAAGAAGGGCAAGGCTGGCGCCCCAGGACGATCCGGCCAGTATGACCTTATTTTCCCCGGAAAAAGTGTTTTTTACTCTTTTCAGGTCCCGTACATGCTCCCGCCATGTATAGCAATCCGACCCTTCGCTCTTTCCGCATCCCCTTTGATCGTAGTAGACCACCCGGGCGATCGTGCTCAAACTGTCCCATTCGGGTCGTAAATAATTATGTGCGGCGCCGGGCCCGCCATGCAGTACAATAACCGTTGCCGGTTTCTCCCCGGCCGTCCAGTAAGCAAGAGAGGGTACGCCTTTTATAAAGCCGTCCTGGCCGTAGGTAATAGCCGCCTGTAATAAAATGGAAAGAAGCCCCAACGTTTTAAGCGCTTGCATAAATATTCCCGTATTACGGTTTTGAACCACGGGAACACGGAGGCACGGATATGAACTGTTTTTTCTTGTTGCTGTACGTTTCATGGATTCCTTACCCATGGGTGTACACCGGGTGCTGAATATCGTGATAGAATAAAAACTTCCAGTTCTCCTCGTTTCCCTGCTGCCACCATAACCGGCGCAACTGCATGGCCAGGTCGGGATTGAAATCGTACTTGGTTTTGTACTTGATTTTCATTTGCTGCAACTGGGGGGCTTCGTCGCCGCCAAAGAAAATGGTTTCCCCCGCCTCTTTTATCCAAAACACCTGGTGGTAGGGCGAGTGGCCCCCGGTATGCCGGTAATGAATATACCCATCGATCACGCCTTCGTCCTCGTTTAAAAAATGCACCTGCGGCGATGTTTTCAGGGCTTGTAGTTCGTTGGGGATAAATGAAGGAAAACCGGTTTCGAAAGCAAAATCCAGCTCTTTTTTTTGGATATAATAAGTGGCATTGGGAAAACTCAACTCCCTGTGATCATCTTCCCTGCACACGCCGCCAGCATGATCCTTGTGCAAATGCGTCATCAGCACTTTGGTGACCTGTTCGGGCCGGATGCCTTCTTTTTCCATGTTGGCATGGATCTGCATCTGGCGCCTGCCCTCGTCGTTGAATCCCAAACCGGCATCCAGCAACAAAACATCTTTGGAGGTAATGACCAGGAATGGTTGTATTTCTACCAAAAGGCTTCCCACGGGCCGTTGCTGCAGGTCGTCCTCGGCATGGTTAAAAGGAACGAACAACTTTGTTTTATCGATGGTAAAGGAGCCTTCCGAAAGAGGGATAATAACCGGGCTTCCTCCCGTATGCACCCTGGCGGAAGAATTTTCATTTTCTTTTTGATGATCCATCCTGAGTTTTTATAGGTAAGCGGCAAAGGTAGGATTCTTAAAGTGGACTGGCGTAGTGGAACCACGAAGGCGCGAAGGACACAAAGAACCACAAAGAATAAATTACTTCGTGAACCTTTGTCTCCTTCGCGCCTTCGTGGTTCCACTAGCAGGCCTTACCTCAGGTACATCTGCCGGTCGGCATCCAGACGGATCAAAATAAATAACAGGATGGTGAAGGTGAGCAGGGCCGTACCGCCATAGCTTACAAACGGAAGAGGAATGCCGATAACCGGCGCCAGCCCGATGGTCATGCAGACGTTGATAGTGATATGAAAAAAGAACACGGCCGCCACCCCGTACGCATAGCACCGGCTGAAAACGCTTCGCTGTCGTTCGGCCACCATCACGATGCGGAAAAGAAGAATGAGGTATATGACCAGCAATATGGCGGTACCGATAAACCCGAAGCCTTCGCCTATGGTACAGAAAATAAAATCGGTACGTTGTTCGGGTACGAAATCGTAACGGGTCTGGGTGCCGTTCAATAAGCCTTTGCCGTAAAAGCCACCGCTGCCGATGGCAATTTTCGACTGTTTTACGTTATAGTCCTGGGCATCTTTCTTTTTAAGGGAAGCCTCGTCTATGGCGGCAGGCGTATCGGAATAAGGGTTGTCTTTGCCGAAAAGCGAAAAAATGCGTTCCACCTGGTATTTCTGTAAAACATGTTTGAAGATAAAAGGCACGGCAAACCGCTGCACCCCTACACATACGAGCCACAAAAAAACAATAGTGACCAGCAGCGATTTTTTTCGTTTGATCTGCCGCCTCATAAAAAAAGCCGACAGGCCGGCAATAAGCGTTAAAATAACGGCCAGGATGTTCGGTTCAATTACGATGGAAGCCACGATCAGCGCACCCAGGGAAAAGCCAACGATGAGGATCATCGGGGGCAGGCCCTCACGGTACATGACCAGGAAGAAAGAGAAATAAACCAGCGCCAGCCCCGTTTCGCTTTGTAAAATGGTGAGCACCGCCGGGCTCAGGGCTATGGCCGACGCAATCAGTTGCGAACGGATTTTGGTAAAATCCGTTTCGGGCCGCGACAGGTATTTGGCCAGCGCCAGGCATACGCAGACTTTACAAAACTCCGCCGGCTGAAACTGCACGCCTCCAAAACGGATAATGGATTTGGTTCCTTTTACATCGGTGTGGAAAGGAAACACCAGCAGCAGCAGAATGATGCCCGCCACATACCATACGTTGGCGGTAGCAGGAAAGAATTTACTGTCGGTGAGCAGGATAAAGACCGCTATGATGGCCGAGGCCATAAAAAAATAAAGCTGCCGGCTGTAATCGGTCTTAAAAGAAAAAAAGCTGGAGACAAGCGGATCCCCTTCGCGGTACGTGACGGCGAAAATGGCCACGATACCAATGGTAACCAGCAACAGGTACAATCCGATCATGGCCGAATCCATTCCCTTGGAGATGCCCGTGTTATTTCTGCTCATTATGCTATAGCGGTTTTCAGGTTACCTCTGTACAATTTATCTCTGTTCATTTTCTCCGGTTCCGGAGCTTCATATTTTGGGATCAGCGTAATTTTTGGCTGCGGCACCGGGGCCGGTTTTTTAGGTTTGGGAACCGAATCCTTTTTTACCGGGTTCTGCGGGTGGGCCGGGTGATGCAGGTATTTTCGTAAGTACGTGCTGTCCTTTGTTATCTTAAACCATTTCTGGGCCCGGATGGAATCTTCCACGAACTGCTCGCGGGCAAGGATGCTGGGCATAAGGTCTTTTTTACTGATCTCATCCGCCTTCTTCACGCTGACCGGCCGCAGGGTATCGTTCAGGTATTTTTCCAGCATCAGCGAAGCAATGGGAGCGGCGGCAGTGGATCCGAAGCCCGCATTTTCCACCACTACCGCTATGGCGATTTTAGGATTTTCCCGTGGGGCAAAGCAAACGAACATGGAATTTTCCTTCAACTCTATTTTCTTTCCGGCAATATAACGGAAGTTTTGTGCCGTACCGGTTTTTGCGCAAATGTGAATGCCGGGGATGGCCGCGTTTCTTGCCGTACCTCTGTCCACCACGTCCTGCATGCCTGCGGTCACCGCCTCGAAAGCCGAATCCGCTATATGCGTCAATACCTCGTGTTTTCTCCGGAACGGGTTCAGCAGGGCCGTATCGGCGGGGGTTTCGTTGTCTATGGATTTTACAATATGCGGCGTGTAGTAATAACCCCTGTTGGCGATGATGCACATGGCGTTGGCCAGTTGCAGGGGAGTAGCGGTCATCTTGTCCTGGCCGATGCCCAGTGTAAGGTTGGTGCAGGAGTTCCAACTGTTGCGGTATTCTTTATTGTATTTGGACGTGTCCGGTATGTTGCCCTTATCCTCGCCGGGTAAATCAATGCCGATGCGTGTACCCAGCCCAAAAGCATTCATGTACTCTTTCCATTTCATGTACCCCCGTTTTACATTTCCATACCTGGAGTTGTCTACCGCCATCCGGTACACATGGGTAAAATAGGAGTTGCAGGAGTTGGCAATAGCCAGCCGCAGGTTGGCGGCGTGTCCCGCACCCGAGTGGGTGCAGGCAGGCTTTCCGATGCCGCAGGCATAATAACGTCCGTGGCAGGGGTAGCCGAACGATGGAGTGATGATGCCCTCGTCAAGCGCCACCAGGCCGCCCAGGGGTTTGAAAGTAGAGCCGGGCGGGTACTGGCCTTTTATGGCCCGGTTTAATAACGGCTTCGAAACATCCAAAACGAATTTTGCATAGGTTTTTTTAAAGTTGTAACCGGTCAGTGCATCCGGGCTGAAGTTGGGTGCGGACACCATAGCGATAATGCCGCCCGTTTTGGGTTCGATGGCCACTACCGCACCCACTTTGTTGGCCATCAGCTTTTCGGCCAGTTGCTGAACATCCACATGTATAAAAGTGCGAAGGCCGCGGCCGGCCGTGGCCGCACTGTCGAATTTGCGGTTTTCGTAATGACCTACCAGGCGGTTCTTAAAATCCTTTATCAGGAACTGTACCCCTCTTTGTCCCATCAGGGCCTGTTCGTAATAAGCTTCTATGCCGCTTCTGCCCGCATAATCGCCCGGCTGGTAAAAACCGTTGGAGCGGGCAATGATGGCGGAGTCCACTTCGTTGATGTAGCCCATAAAATGGGCCCCGATGTTATAAGGATAGGTGCGCACGGGGCGTTCCTGCAGGTAGAACCCGGTACCCAGGCGCCAGATATTTTCGTTGATGCGGGCATATTTTTCGGGCGACAGCAGGCTTTCGAAAGCCGACGGACGGTACCTGCCGTTTTTTATGACCGCCGTTACCATTCGTTTACCGAATTCCGCCGTATCGATCTCCAGCAGTTGGCACAGAAAGGACGTATCTACATTTCGCACCTCGTAAGGGGTCACCATCAGGTCGTACATCAAGGTATTATTAACGATGGCCCTGTTGTTCTGGTCGTAAACGATGCCCCGGGGCGGATACACCACTTTCCGGAACACGGCATTCTCCTGGGCCAGCTTCTGATACTTTCCGGAAATGATCTGGAGGTTAACGAGCTGGGCTATAATAACGGTAAAAGTGACGATAAAGATCAGCCTGATAATATGACTCCTCGATTGGTTGAACACAGACATACACTATAAAATAAGAAAGATAAAACATCAAGCCCTACCTTTAATTAGACAACAAAAATGAATAAAGCGCGGCAGAAATCCAGCCGGGATTGGGATTGTTTTCTGAACCGGGATTGAACGGAACTTCTGATTTATGTGATTAACTGATGATGAGTGATAATCTGAACCGGGATTTAACGGATTAAAGGATTACCCGGAACTTCTGATTAACTGATTTTACTGTTTTACTGAATAAAAGACTGCTTTCCTAATCCCTAATCCCTGATCCCTAATCCCTTTTTGCTCTTTCATTGCCTGCTAACTGCCATCAAGCCGTATTGGTCCTGAACTTTAATTTGCGTGGAAAGAGCAGTTCTACGGTTACGATCAGGAGCATGCTGATAGCGGAGGTGGCCACCACTTTGATGACGAAATCCATGAACGTGCCGAACTCCAGCCATTCGAGCAGTACCAGGTACGTGTGGTGCAGTACCGTGAGAATAAAAGCGTACACCAGGTAAGGCGACCACCCCATGCCTTTAGGTGAAGGCTCCTTATGGGTAAATTCCGTTTTTTCTTTGGGAGAAAGAAGGGTAATGATGTAGGGACGGGCGTAGGCCACCAGCACACAGGCGGAGGCATGCAAACCCGGTGTCATTTTGAAGTAGTCCAGCGATAAACCGGTGATAAATCCAAGGAGCAGTAAACCTAGTTTGGGGGTGTTGTAAGGCAGCCATAGTATAAACAGAAAATAGATATAAGGAATAATAAAACGATGCAGATGGGGTATCTGGTCCAGTACAAATACCTGTACCAGGATAAAGGCCATTAACCGGAGAATATTTTTTACCAGGTCGCTCAACGGCTGCTCCTTTTTTGCTGATCCACTTTTCGCCTGGTGTCTTCGTTCAGTTTCAACTGTTCTTCCATTTGCAGGTTTTCCACGATAAATACCTGCTGCAGGGAATTGAAGTTGGCGGCCGTTCTTACTTTTAAAACATAAAAGCCCGAAGCTTTATCCATATGGATATCGGCAATAGTGCCTACCAGGTAGCCGGGTGGAAAATTATACGCATAGATACTGGTTACCACCGAATCGCCTTTCTTTACTTCCACATCCCTCGAAATGCCATCGAGGTAAACAAAACGCGGATCTTTGGCATCCCATGCAATGGTACCGAATACATTGGTTTTTTTTAGCGAAGCGGGCACCCTGCTCTGCACGTGCAGCAGGCTCATTACCTGGCTGAAATTGCTGCTTACATTTACCACCAGTCCTACCAGTGCTCCGTCGGAATTCAATACGGCCATATTCTCTTTGATGCCCTGGCCGGACCCCTGGTCTACCTGCAGGTAATTTTGTTCGAAGTTGATGGTATTATACACCACCTTGCCCACCCGCCATAAATACCGCCTGAGCTTGCTGGTGGTGTCGTTGATCCTTATGGTATCCCTTACCATTCTTGCCCCTGCGGTATCTATACGGAAATTCGCCTGCAAAAGATTGATCAGCGAGTCGTTCATGCGGTGAATCCTTTTGTTTTCTTCCCGCAGGTGGAAGTAGTCGTCCACCTTATCCACCTGGGCATTTACCTTGCCGGTTATTTCGTTCGATATACCCGAAAAAACGGTATGATGATAACGGTTATACGTAAACAACATAGACAATGCAAAAAACTGCAACACTAAAAAGCTAAAGAGTACAAAATAGCGTCGGATGAAAAGAAAAATGTTGCGCATTTACAGGGGATTAGGGACCAGGGGTTAGGGATTGGTCTCGCCTCAGGCGAGAAGGAATTGAAAAACGTTGATCGAACTCCCAATCCCTAATCCCTGATCCCTAACTCCTAATACAGTTATCGCATAACAAAGGGATAGCGTTCGTAACTTTTCAGGGCCAGTCCCGTGCCCCGCACTACGCTTTTCAGCGGGTCGTCGGCTACGTGAACCGGCAGTTTTATTTTCTGGCTCAGGCGCTTGTCCAGGCCTTTTAAAAGGGCGCCGCCGCCGGTCAGGTAAAGGCCCCGCCGGTAAATGTCGGCTGCCAGTTCGGGAGGGGTTTGCTCCAGGGCCTTCAGAATGGCTTCTTCTATTTTAAAAATGCTTTTATCGAGTGCTTCTGCAATTTCCTGGTAACTAACATATATCTGTTTGGGGATACCTGTTACCAGGTCGCGGCCGTTCACCGGTATATCGTCCGGCGGAATTTCCAGGTCCTTGGTGGCCGCACCTATCTGGATCTTTATTTGCTCGGCCGTGCGTTCGCCGATCAGCAGGCTGTGATAACGGCGCAGGGCTTCCATGATATCGGCGGTGAACTCGTCGCCTGCTATCCGTATGGACTGGTCGCATACGATACCGGCCAGGGCAATTACCGTAATGCCCGTAGTACCACCCCCGATGTCAATGATCATATTGCCCACCGGTTCTTCCACATCTATCCCAATACCGAGGGCGGCAGCCATCGGTTCGTGTATCAGGTAAACTTCTTTGGCTCCGGCCTGTTCGGCGCTGTCGCGAACGGCACGTTTTTCAACTTCGGTAATGGAGGAAGGGATGCAGATCATCATGCGCCAACTGGGTGGAAAAAGGGGTTTTTTCGGGTACACCAGTTTGATCATTTCCCGCAGCATGAGTTCTGCGGCATTGAAATCGGCTATAACGCCATCTTTCAGGGGCCGGATCGTTTTTATGCTTTCATGGGTCTTTTCGTGCATCATTAAGGCTCGTTTGCCTACGGCCAAAACCTCTTTAGGATTATTTCTGTTCAGGGCCACAATAGAGGGTTCGTTCACTACTACTTCGTCGTTATGGATGATAAGGGTGTTAGCGGTTCCCAGGTCTATCGCAATCTCCTGGGTAAACCAATTAAAAAGTCCCATGCTGTTTCTTAAGTGAATTTAATAGTTGAAGGTTGGGTGCAAAGTTGCTGGAAATAATCCGAATTGGCAAAGTAAAAAAAGATGAGTTTTTCGCCACATGTGAACCACTAAGGCCCTAAGGACGCGAAGGAACACAAAGAATAATAATAATTACTTTGTGTTTCTTCGTGCCGTTGGCGCCCTGGCAGTTCAAAAAAAAGCTGCCCTATATTTATGGCGTGAAAACCATCAACCGGACAGTCTGGATACTGTCGTTTGTCAGTCTTTTTGCCGACGTGGCCAGCGAAATGCTTTACCCCGTAGTGCCGGTCTACCTGAAAGAAATAGGTTTTTCGGTTTTCCTGATCGGGATTTTGGAAGGAGTTGCCGAGTTTACCGCCAGCTTTACCAAAGGTTATTTTGGAAAGCTGAGCGATGAAAAAGGTTTGCGGCTTCCTTTTGTAAAAGGAGGGTATTTTTTGAGCGCCGTTTCCAAACCCATGATGGCCGTATTTACTTTTCCGCTTTGGATCTTTTTTGCCCGTACCATCGACCGTTTGGGAAAAGGACTGAGGACCGCCGCCCGTGATGCTTTGTTGTCGCAAAACGCCACCCCGGAAACCAAAGCCAGGGTTTTTGGCCTGCACCGCGGTATGGATACCACGGGGGCCGTGACCGGGCCGGTGTTGGCCCTTTTGTTTTTACATTTCTTCCCCCACCGGTACAAACCCCTTTTTTACTGGGCTTTTTTCCCCGGTCTGATAGCGGTAGCCCTTATTTTTTTGCTGAAAGAAAAACGGCAGCCATCCTCTACCTTGTCCAAAGGGTCTTTCTTTTCTTTTTTTTCGTACTGGAAGGTTTCGGGGGCCGAATATAAAAAACTGGTGGCGGGGCTCCTGGTTTTCTCCCTGTTCAACAGTTCGGACGTATTTCTTTTATTAAAGGCCAAAGAAGTTACCGGCAGCGATACCGTTACCATCACGTCTTATATTTTTTACAACCTTGTTTTTGCCATCGCTTCTTATCCCCTGGGGTCGCTGGCCGACAGGATCGGTATCAAGCCGGTTTTTACCATCGGCCTGTTGCTGTTTTCCGTAGTGTACTTCCTGTTCGGGCTCACTTCTTCGGCCACGGTGATCTTTGTTTCTTTCTTTTTATACGGAATGTATGCGGCTGCCACCGAAGGACTGGCCAAAGCCTGGATCACCAATCTTTCGCACGGCGCCAATACGGCTACGGCAATCGGCTTTTATACTTCCTGCCAGGGCATTTGCACCCTGCTGGCCAGTTCTTTGGCCGGGTGGCTGTGGAGTGCCTTCAACAGCAGGATTGCTTTTTTTACCACGTCCGTGGTAACGGTGGTGGTAACAGCATATTTTTTATTTTATGTCTTTCATGAAAAAAGGCAAGTGGTGGGCAGCCGGTAGCGAGATAATGATTTATGAACCGGATAAATGTTTATGACTCACCACCATCCCTCACTACCAGCCATTCACCATCTTTCCCAAAAATGTACTTTTGGCACGGTAATCGTTAAGCTTACAAAAAAATTCAGAGCTCTTTATGATCAGATTATTTTTTTTACTGACTTTGATCGTTCTTTTACATACCGCCGCCCAGGCTCAGACTTCCACCAACAGCACCAGCTATAAAACGGCTTTAGGTTTGAAGATTTGGGATGGAGGCGGAATTTCATTAAAGCATTTTTTTACGGAGAACCATGCCGGTGAATTTATCGGCCATTTCTGGAGCAGGGGTTTCCGCCTGACCGGTTTGTACGAAATCCACGGAGACATTTCCGGTGCACCCGGCCTGAAATGGTATATAGGTCCCGGCGCCCATTTAGGATTTTATAACAACAAATACTATAGCGGCGGAACGTTTGTGGGCATAGACGGTGTGCTGGGCCTGGATTACAAGTTCCGCGGAGCACCGATCAACCTGTCGCTGGACTGGCAGCCTTCTTTCGAGTTTGGTACCGGGGCGCCGGGTTTCTGGGGCAACTGGGGCGGACTGGGAATACGCTATACTTTTTAGAAGCAAACGAATAACGACCATCCTGAATAAAAGGCGATGATTTTTTCATCGCCTTTATTTTTTTATCCAAATCATTACTATCTTATACCGCAATAAGCTGCCATGTACGATGGAAGTAAAAATCAGGGATTAGGGATTAGGGATTAGGGATTAGGGATTAGGGATTAGGGATTAGGGAT
>JADMIO010604023.1_pt1 | contig 46567 bp, 38 predicted proteins | sample 8958161 | NCBI WGS metagenome assembly JADMIO01 (sample SAMN16585339, study PRJNA669376) | soil metagenome | isolation source: Crop rotation soil | place: USA: Cullars Rotation, Alabama | collected 2011
GCCGCGACTTCAAGTCACGTGAATTCCAAGCTTCGGATCCCACTGTGCTGGAAAGAGGCGCGGGCCGAGCTTGAAGCCGACATCCGCCGCGCAGAGCGGCGGGCGGACGGCCGCCTTCGCCATGAGCGCGCGCACGCCCGGCCAGAGCGTCTTCGCGAGTTGCATGAGCCCGCGTTTGACGAGGATGCGATTCTCGCCAACCAGCGGCACGAGATCCGCCACGGTGCCGAGCGCCACGAGATCGAGCACGGTTTTGAGGTCGAACTCTGGCAGCGGTCGCAGCTTGAGCAACGCGTGCGCCGCCTTGAAAACGAGCCCCGCGCTGCACAGGTAGTGCAGCTCTCCGCCGAGCTTCGGATTCACGATGGTCGCGCCCTCGGGCAGCGCGCTCTTCGGCTCGTGATGATCGAACACCAGCACGTCCACTCCATCGCGACGCAGCGACGCGATCTCCGCGACCGAAGAAGTGCCGCAATCCACCGCGACAAGAAGCTGCGGCCGATGCTCCTCGACACAACGCCGCACGCCCTCATGGCTCAGGCCGTAACCCTCCTCCATGCGCGACGGGAGGAAGCACGCGACCTCCGCGCCATAGGCCCGAAGCACGCGCGTGAAAATGGTGAGCGAGGTGACGCCATCCACGTCGTAGTCTCCGTAGAGGACGATGCGCTCCCGCGCGGCGATGGCCGCGTGCAGGCGCTCGGCCGCGGCGCGCATGTTTGGGAGAAGAAACGGGTCGCCAAGGGACTTGAGGCGGGGATCGAGAAACGGCGCTGCCGCTTCCACGGAGTTAAAGCCGCGGCGGCAGAGCAGCTCGGTGACGAAGCGCGGGACGCCAAGCTCACGCGCGAGACGCGTGCAGAGCGCGGGGTCGGTGGGCTCGGGAAAGATCCAGCGCATGTCAGGTTCAGGAGCGCGGGATCAATCTTGAATCCAGAGGCGCACATCGATCGGAATGATTCCTTGGGCCGTTTTGACGAAGTTTTCGTCTCTGGTGTCGCCGACCCAAATATCTCGTGTGGGCAATGCTTTCTTCCAGACGAAGCATTGCCGCTTCACGTCGACCAAGCCGAAAGCCCAGAGAAACTCATCGACTTCCGTCTGACTGGGAACTTCCCCAGAAACGAAGTTCTGTACCGTGACGATCTGGCCCGCCGGCGTCAGGCCCAGAGCTACTGGCGCGAAGCCGAAGACTTCTTCCCAGAGGTCGAGGCGCGCCAAATAATCCGAAGGCAGGCACCTTCTTTGATGAACGCGTCCGTTCACAATGAAATAGGTGTCGCCAAATGTGCCAACGAGGGTGTGCTTGTAGACGAGTTCTCTCGGGTCAACGAACACTCGATGCTCGGACCCTTCCGCCAGCCTGGGCAAAATCAGTTCCTGATCGAAAATATGCGGACAGGACTGAACCCAATCGGTCAGCCGATCAATTTCCGCTCTTGATCGCTCTTCCCACTCAGCTTCGAGAATCGCTCGGCCTGTGCCAAAGCAGCTTCCAAGGTAATCCCGCGGGGTCTGGCCTCCATGGCAGCTTTCACACGGCCACGGCCGCCAGCGAATTCTCTCCGGATGTCCTCGATCAGGCCTTCCGGGAATGGGAGCGCTTGGTTGCGAAAAGTCATCCACGAAGTGTACCTCATCAGTTTACCTGCCGCAAATGCAATCCTACGCCGCCACCGCCACGCGCCGCAGTTTCTCCACCACCCGCGGGATGATTTCCAGCGCGCGCGAGACCTCGGCTTGCGTGTTGAAGCGCGAGAAGGAGAAGCGCAGCGAGGCGCGCGCACGTTCGTCGGAAAAGCCCATCGCCTTCAGCACGTGCGAAGGATGCAGTGAGCCCGCGGTGCAGGCCGAGCCGGCCGAGCAGCAGATCCCCTTTTGGTCGAGCAGCATCAGCATCGCCTCCGAGTCGAGGCCTTGGAAGGAAAGGCTCGTGGTATTCGGCAGCCGATGCTCGCGGTCGCCATTGACCTCCACGCCTGAAATACGCTCGAGGATGCCAGCCTCGAAGGCGTCCCGCAGGGAGGCGACTTCCGTGGCCTCGTGCTCCATCCAGCGGCCGGCGACCTCGCAGGCTTTGCCGAAGGCCACGATACTCGCGACGTTCTGCGTGCCGGCGCGGCGATTGTTCTCCTGGCTGCCGCCGATGAGGAAGGGGTGAAATTTCGTGCGGCGGTTCACGTAGAGGACGCCGACGCCTTTCGGACAGTGCAGCTTGTGGCCAGAGAAGGAGACGAAGTTGATCTTGGCGTCGCTGAGGTGGAAGGGGATCTTGCCCAGCGCCTGCACCGCGTCGGTGTGAAAGAGCACCTTCTTTGCGCGCACGATGTCGGCGATCTTGTCGATCGGGAAAAGCACCCCCGTCTCATTGTTCGCGTACATCACGCTGACCAGCGCCGTATCGGGCCGGATGGCGGCTTTCAGCTCCGCGAGATCGAGCTGGCCCTCGCTATCCACGCCGAGCCAGGTGATCTCATAACCGCGCTTGGCCAGCGCCTCGCACGTCTTCAGCGTCGCGCTGTGCTCCACCCGTGTGGTCACGATGTGCTGGCGGTCGCGATCCATTTCCAGGGCCGAGTGGATGGCCGCGCCGGTCGACTCCGTCCCGCAGCTCGTGAAGAGAACCTCGCTCGCTTCGCAACCGAGGAGCGCTGCCACGCGGTGCCGCGCCGTGTCCAGAGCCTGCGCCGCCTGCTGCCCGAAGGAGTAGGCGCTGGACGGATTTCCGTAGAAGTTCTCGAGGTAGGGCAACATCTCCCGGACAACCTCGGGATCGACCTGCGTGGTCGCGTTGTTGTCGAAATAGAGTAGTGGCTCCTGCTTCATGGCTTTGGAAAAAGGGGCCGGACGATACTGCATCGCGCGGCAGAGCGCCAATGAGAGTTTCTGTCATGTGGGGGAGAGCGGGACAATCGGACAATCGGACAATCGGACAAGGACCGAAGACCGAGGACCGAGGACCGACGTTCGGGAGTTATTCCCGCGAGCGAGCTTGGTACGCGAAGAGGTAGAAGCAAATCCACGAGAACGCGTGCGTCGCCTCCGATTGTCCGATTGTCCGATTGTCCCGCTAATCCTCCGCCTTCGGGTCACGCGTCAGTAACTGTCCCAGTGCGACGCGCGCGGAGACCCGCCCGTCCAGGAGCTCGCGCACCTGATCGATGATCGGCGTCTCGACGCCAAACTTGCGCGCGCACTCGTAGGCGCTGTAAGTCGTGGGCACGCCTTCCGCGACCATCGGCATTTCGGTGAGGATGTCGTCGATCTTCCGGCCGCGCCCCAGCTCTTCGCCCACGTGGCGATTGCGGCTGTGGCCGGAGAAGCAGGTCACCATCAGGTCGCCAATGCCGCCGAGTCCCTGGAAAGTCTCGCGTCGCCCGCCGAGCTTCACCCCGAGCCGCACGAGCTCCGCGAGCGCGCGGGTGATGAGCGCCGCCTTCGCGTTATCGCCGAGCCCGAGCCCGTCGCTCGCCCCCGCCGCGATGGCAAAGATGTTCTTCAACGCCCCGCCGAGCTCCACGCCGGCGAGGTCGTCGTTCGTGTAAGCGCGGAAGTACGGAGTGGAAACCGCCGCCTGCATTCGCTTCGCCGCCGCTGCGTCGCGGCAGCCGATGACCACCGCCGTCGGCATCCGCTTCGCGACCTCCTCCGCATGGCTCGGGCCGGAAAGCGTCGCCACCACATTCCGCGGCAGATGCTCCGCAATCACCTCGCTCATCCGCAATCCCGACCCGCGCTCCACCCCTTTCGTGCAGGAAAGCAGCACCGCCGATTCGCTCACGCCGACCCGCCCGAGCCGCTCCGAAATCTCGCGGATCGCCTTGGATGGCGTAGCGATCAAGATCAGGTCCGCGCCCTTCACCTCGTCGAGGTTGCCCGTCAGTCGCAGCGCTTCGGGCAGAGGGATCTCCGGCAGATACTTCGCATTCGAGCGCTCCGCCGCCATCCGCTCCATGTCGGCGGCGTGATGGCCCCAGAGTGTCACCGGGAGTTTGTTGCCGGCCAGCACGAGAGCCAACGCGGTGCCGAAGCTGCCCGCACCGAGGACCGCCACGTGTTGAAAAGGCCCGGACGCAATCATAGAAGGGGAATTTGCGAGGACGAGTGGGCCTTTGGCGAGCGATCTTCGTCAAGAATCGGGCGGCCTATGGATCTTGCTAAAAAATGCAAATACCCACTTGCAGATATTTAATCAGGAATTAAATATCTGCCCGTTTACTGGAAGAAGGTTGGAGCCCACGGATCTCCATGTCAGCGAGGAACCCCCAAGTATGAAGAAGTTAATCGTGCTGCCCATCTTCGTGATCGCTTTCGTTCGGGCACTCACCGCTGCTACCGCCTTCGAGGACAGCTTCGAATCCGGACAGCTCGGACCGCCGTGGTCCGTCTCCAAGACGTTCGATGGCCGCGCGATGGTGACCACGGACTACGGGCCAGCCTCCGGCTCGGCGCATCTCGTGCTCGACGATGCGGCGAACGACGCGACCTTTTCCGCCATAGAAGTAACGCTGACGCTCGATCTTTCGAACAAGAAAAACGTCGTCCTCAATTTTAAGGCGAAAAGCCTCGGAAACGAGCCGCACGCCGCACCCACCGGCAATTTCATGTCCCAGCGCAACTACGACGGCGTCGCTATTAGCACGGATGGCGGAACCACGTGGCGCACGGTGCAATCGGTCGAAGCTGTGCCCTCGGCCTGGACGAACTACGCGATCGCCCTCGACTCCAGCGTGGCGTCGCTTGGGGGAAGCTTCGGAGCCGGTTTTCGCATCCGCTTCTCCGAGTACGGGAAGAGCCCAGCCCCGACCGATGGTATCGCCTTTGATGACGTATCGATCACTGCGGATGATGACCAGCGCTCAACCATCGAGCTACCCGCTTCCGTTCTGGAAGCGACGAATTCGTATACCGGGATCGTGCATCTCGCCTTTGCTCCTTCGGTGCCGCTTGCCCTGCATTTTTCCGCCACGTCAACCGATCTACTCCTCCCTGCACTCGTGACCGTCCCGTCAGGGCAGACCTATGTCAGTTTCGTCTTCGGCGTACGCAAAGATTCCTTAATCAATCTCCCACGGCCCGTGACCGTTCGAGCCCTTGGCGCGGACGTGACGCCGGTACCGGCTACGACTTCGATCATCGATGTGCCGGTGGTAACCTTCACATTGCCGTCGCAGCTCCCCGAGGGCGCGGTTCCCGCCAACAACGCCAGGATCACGCTCGATCGACGCACAAATTCACCCCTCACGGTGAAGCTCATCGCCAGCCCGGAGGGCGAACTGAACCTTCCAGCTACCGTCACGATCCCGTTTTTTCAGTCTTCTGTGACCTTCACGGCGCGGGCCGTGGACGACGCAAAGATCGATGGCAATGTGCCTGTCACCGTGACCGCAAATAGCGTCGGTCTCTTTTCCGCAAGCGAAACCACAACCACGGTGGACAACGAACCGCGCACTCTGGGCCTGACGTTACCGGCTACGCTGCCAGAAGGGTCTGCCGGGACCGGTACCGTGACCATTTCCGGGCCGCTCGACTCGCCTCTCGAGGTAACGCTGGCCAGCAGCAACCCTGCGCCGCTCGGGCTGCCGCTCAGTATCACCATCCCCGCGGGCTCCACCTCAACCTCTTTCGTCATAACTGGAGTCGATAATCTAGTGCGGGACGGCACCCGCACGCCAAGTGTGACGGCAAGCGCCGCCACCTTCACGAGCGCCACGAAGTCAGTCATCGTCCGTGATAACGAGATCGTGAGTTATTCCCTCGTCGGCACGTCGGAAATCGTCAACCTCAGCGGCCCTCTAGCGATCACAATCCAGGCATTCGACGTGGAGGGCAACGTGATCGGCAATGCCTCCGGCACGGTCAATGTCGACGTGGTCCTACCTGACGGCACGGCTCAGCCGCTCACCCCGGCTACTGCCATGCTGAGCGGAACGGGTTGGTCCGGATCCGTCAGCATTCCCACCTCGGCGAATGGACCGCTCCGGCTGCGGGTCACCGATGCCACCGATGTCACCACCACGACGAGCGCCTTTGATATCATGCGGACGCTCACACTTCCGGCCGGCGACCTCATTTGGGACGCGGCGCGCAGCCGTCTCTACGCCAGCGTCCCGTCCACGGCTGGCGGCAGCTACGCGAACAAGATCATCGCGATTGATCCCGTCACCCTCCAGATTATGGCCAGTGTGACGACAGGGCAAAACCCAGGGCAGCTGGCGCTCACCAGCGGGGGAGAGGTGCTCTATGTGGTCCTCAATGCCACCGGAAGGATTGCCAAGATCGATCCAGCAACTTTCACCGTGACCTTGACCTATCCGGTCGGTAGCGATCCCCAATACGGCACATTGTACGCCAGAGATATTTTTCCCCTCGCTGGCCAGCCCAACGCCCTGCTCGTTTCGCGGCAGAGACAATTCGTGAGTCCTGCCGGCATGGGGCTCGCCGTCTTTGATGACGGTGTGGCGCGGCCGGCCAAAACCAACGGCTATCTTTGGTCGACGACCCTAATTGAGCCGTCGGCCAGTCCCTCACTTTTCTTCGCTTATAACATGGAGAGTACGGGCTTCGAGTTCCATCGCGGGCGGGTCGATGCCAACGGGGTCTCTATTCTCAATTCCAGGGCAGGTGTTCTCGACGGGTTTTTCTTGGACATGCGCTCGGAAGGAGATCGAGTGTATTCTTCAACTGGGGCGGTCATCGATGGAGCTCAAGCCATCCGGCTGGGCTCCTTTGGCACGAGCGGCCCCGTCTGTCCCGACTTTGCCAGCCACCGAGTCTTCTTTCTCGATCAAATGTCGTATCCCACCTCGAGTTGCGACCAGATCAGCGCTTGGGATCCGGCAACGCTGGCCTTACTCTGCCGATTGCGGCTGCCTTTCGCCGTCGAGTCGCCCTCTGACTTCATTCGCTGGGGCGCGACAGGGCTCGCCTTCCGGGACAGTAGCACGATCTATCTCGTGTCCAGCCGCCGGCTGGTGCCATGCGAATCGCCCGCCAACCTGTCGGTAGCAATCCAGACAAACGAAAACCCAGCAACCGCTCAAGCGCCGCTGACCTGGATGGCGCAAATCACGAATCGCGGGCCGAACGTTGCGCGCTCGACAGTGGCGTCCATCATTCTCTCCAGCGGCCAAGCCCCGCCCACATTGGTGACCGACACCGGAACTGCGGTCGCGTCGAACTTGACAACTACCTGGGCCGTCGGCGATCTCGCTGTCGGGGGGACCGCGACTTGCACGCTGACCGCCATTCCCCAAGCTGCGGGCCTCTTGACTGGTAGTATCGCGGTGACCTCGTATGCGCTCGATGAGGATAATAGCGACAACGCCGTCACCCGAGCCGTCGGAGTCGGCTACCCGCAAGTGGTAGACGTCGTCGATGCGCTGCAGCTGACGGCAACCAACCTACTCGTCGACGCCACACGCAATGTCCTGTGGGTAGCCATTCCCTCGAAGATCACTGATCCGGGCGGCAAGTCTGTCCTTTCGATCGATCCGAAGACCGGCCGGACCTCGGATCTTATCGCCCTCGATGGCGATCCCCGGCCAAGGGCATTTGCCCTCTCGAAAAATGGCCGGTACTTGTACGTGGGAATCGACGATATGACAGAGGTTCAGCGGATCGATCTTTCTTCCTCGCCGCCGACAAGCCTCCGCATCCAGCTAAGTTCCACTTACGCGGGGTTCACTAACTATGCCTACGACTTGGAGGTTTTGGATGGGGATGGGACGAGTTTCCTAATGGCCGGCTCGGACGGCCGCGCCGTGGTTTACGATGGAGCGGTTCCACGTCCTATGCTTTCCTACGCCTCTCAAATCGAGCGCACGGCGACGCCAAACACATTCATTTCCCAGTTCTCCGCGGGGGCTGCTCGACTCACCGTGATAGCCGGGGGAGTCTCGATCGAGCAGTACGTCACTGGACTCCTGAGCGGCTACGAAATGACCGGATCTGGAAACAAGGTCCTCACTTACGACGGGAACCTCGTCGATTCCTCGGTGCTGAGCCGGATCGCCAACTTCGGAACTCTCGGCAGCCCGTGCTTGGAAAGCGATTTTCAGCGTGCCTACCATGTCAAAGGTGCCGCAGTCCGAGGTTTCGACACCGGTACTGGCCAGCCCATAGCCAGCCTCGCCCTGCCGACGACGCAGACTGGCCTCTGGGCTCTCAAATGCGTCCGCTGGGGGCTCGACGGTATCGCCGTTTTGGGGTCGGACCGACTCTATATCGCCCGCTGGTCCAGCATCATTCCGCCCAATCTCGATCTCAACCACGACCACCTCTCCGACGCGTGGGAAGCAACCTATTTCGGTACCCTCCAAGTCGATCCTGCCGTTGACAGCGACGGCGATGGTGTCTGTAACGGACTCGAGTATCTCTTCGCGACTCGCCCCGATCTCGCCACTCGTTCCCCGGTGCAATTCAGCAATGCGCCATCGTCTGTCACCAACGGTGGCAAAACCCTGCATCTAGTCTTCCCACGCCGCTCCGGCGTGGACCGTTCGCTCTATCGGTACGAATTCAGCACCGACTTGATGCAATGGGACCCGCAACCGGCAGTGGTCGAGACAGTCCTTTCCACCCAGACGGTCGGAGGAGAAACTGTGGAGACGGTGGACGCCTCCTTCGAATGCGCGCCGAACACCTCTGCCTTCGCGCGGCTGCGTTGGATTGGCTCATGACCAAGGTACCGCGTGCTCGTTTCGGCGCTTTGGCGCTTCTAGTCGCAGGACTGGTAGCGATGGCGGACTGGCTCCTCGGAATTGACCCAGGGAGGCCGATGGCGCTTAGCAGCCCGACGCCCGTCCCGCGCCCTCCCGCACCACCGGATCGGTCAAACGTGATCTTCTCGGCAAATCGAGAGGTTGCCTGCGTGCAGCACAAGGATATTCACGGAAACGTGCCGGTCGAGCTCGTGCATACCCCGGAAGGTGTCATCACTATCCGCCGCGTTTTTCGCCTCGATGGAATGCTCTTGAACGAAGAGGCCACCCTAAATGGCCACCGTGTGCCGGTGCCACCACCAGTAACAGAGAACAGTACGGTCCGACCAACTGTGCAACGGTGACGATATCGGATAGGCGTGAGGTGTCACCCTCGGCGTTCCTTGATGGCAGCCAGCAGATCCGCCACGACTTCGGCTTGTGGTTTCGCGCCGAGGTTGCCTTGGCCGTGGACGCGGACGCTGACGGCGTTAGCTTCGAGGTCGCGCTTGCCGAGGACGAGCATGGTGTGGATTTTGCGCTCTTCGGCGTTGGCGATCTTGGCTTTGATCGGGTCGGTCGAGGCGTCGAGATCGGCGCGGACGCCGTGGCTGCGCAGCTCGGCGACGAGGGCTTTCGCGTAGGCGATGAGTGGCTCGTTTTCGGGCTCGCCCTCCCAGCCGATCGGGAGGACGCGGACCTGCTCGGGCGCGAGCCAGAGCGGGAAGTTGCCGGCGTAGTGCTCGATGAGGAAGCCGATGAAACGTTCGTGTGTGCCGAGCGGCGCGCGATGGATGCAGAGCGGCGTCTCTTCCGTGTTCTGCGCGGTTTTGTACTTGAGTTTGAACTTGGCGGGAACGGCGAAGTCGACCTGGTTGGTCGCGATGGTGAACTCGCGGCCGATGGCGCTCCAGACCTGCACGTCGATTTTCGGCCCGTAGAAGGCCGCTTCGTTGGGCACTTCGACGTAGTTGATGTTGGAACGCTGCAACACGCCGCGAACCATCTCCTCGGTCTTCAGCCAAAGCTCGGATTGGTCGACAAATTTCTGGCCGAGCTTGGCGGGGTCGTGCGTGGAGAAACGCATCTGATACTTCTCGATTCCGAAGATCTTGAAGTACTTCAAATACATGTCGTTCACGGCGCGAAATTCCTCTTCGAATTGCGCCTCGGTGCAGTAGATGTGCGCGTCATTCATCTGCATCGATCGCACGCGCATGAGCCCAAACAGCTCGCCCGATTGCTCGTAACGATAGCAGGTGCCGTATTCCGCCAGGCGAAGCGGCAGGTCGCGGTAGCTGCGCGGCACCGCTCCGAAGAGCTTGTGGTGGTGCGGGCAGTTCATGGCTTTAAGGTAGTAGCGGTCACGATTGGGAATCGCCGCTTTGGCAAATTCCCAAAGCATCCTGCTGCGTGCCAGTTCCTCAAAGCGATGCTTCTCTGGGTCACTCAACTCTCCGATCTTATCGGCGATAGTTCCGATGAGATGCCCGTCGTCTTTCAAATCGCTGAGATGTCTATGTGAGAACGCGGATTCAAATTCTTCCTGGTGTTGCTCAAGAGATGTCAACGCAGATTGACGAGGTCCATCCGCGTCCATTTCCATCGGCGGAAACATGCTCTCCGCGTAATATGGCAAATGCCCGCTGGTCAGATACATGTTCTCTCTGGCGAGCACTGGCGTGCGGACGCGCTGGTAGTTGCCCGCGAACTCCGTCTCTTTCGCCAGCTTCTCCAGCTCCTCGATCAACACCGTGCCGCGCGGCAACCACATGGCGAGGCCTGGGCCGACGTCGTCGTCGAAGCAGAAGAGCTCCATCTCTTTGCCGATCTTGCGGTGGTCGCGTTTTTTGGCCTCTTCCAGCATCGTGAAGTAGGCCTCCATCTCCGTCTTGTTTTTGAAGGCGGTGCCGTAGATGCGCTGGAGTTGGGGGTTCTTCTCGTCGCCTTTGTAGTAGGCGCTGGCGACGCTCGTCACCTTAAAGGCGCCGATGTTGCCGGTGCGCATGACGTGCGGGCCGGCGCAGAGGTCGAGGAAATCGCCGTTCTTGTAGAAGGTGATCGGCTCGCCTTCGGGGATGCCCTGGACGATGTCGAGCTTGAAGACAGAGGGCGTGCCGCGTTCTCCGAGCGCGGCGAGGCGGCCGCTCTGCGCGGCGGCGAGCGCTTCGTCGCGCGAGACTTCCACGCGCTCGAAAGTGTGGTTCGCCTTGATCTCCTTTTTCATCTCCTCCTCGATCTTCGGAAAGTCCTCGGGAGTGATGCGGTGCTTGAGATCGACGTCGTAATAGAAGCCCGTCTCCACCGGCGGGCCGGCGGCGAATTGCGCATCGGGCCAGAGCTTGGCGATGGCGGTGGCGAGCACGTGCGCGGCGGAGTGCCGGAGGCGCTCCAGGTCGGACATCTGGTGGCGCTGCTCGAGGGTTTTGCGTTCTTCGGCCATAAAAAAAGGGGTGGGAAGCCTATGTTCGAGTGCGGGGTGTAGCAAGGGCGCTCACTCTCCTCATCGTAATCGTGCTCTTGCTCTTACTCGTAATCGAAGCCTTTCGTGCTAGTGGTTCGTCGATTAAGAGTACGAGCACGAGCACGATTACGAGGGCCTTCGGGCCGCGGCGCGGAGGTCCGCTACTTCGCGTAAAAGGGATTATTCTTCAGCTCCTCGCCGACCGTGGTCAGCGGGCCGTGGCCGGGGCAGATGACGGTCTCCGGCGGCAGCGTGAAGATCTCCTTTTTGTTCGTGGCGAGCGCGTCGGCGTACGAGATGCCGCCGCCGCCCATCGAGCCTGCGAACACCGCGTCGCCGACCACGGCGACCGGCCGCGCCAGACCGCGCACAACAAAAGTAATGCCGCCCTTCGAGTGCCCCCAGGTGAGGCGCGACTCGATGACGAGCTGGCCGCACAGGAACTCGCGTCCCTCCTTGAAAGTCTCCGCGCCCTCGATCGGCTCGCGGTCGCCGACATACGCGGGCGCGCCGGTTTTCTCGCGCAGCCGATCGAGATCGTAGATGTGGTCGCCGTGCGTGTGTGTGAGCAGGATGGCGACGACCTTCAGCCCCTTTTCCTTGATCAAGTCGAGCATGCCGCCCGCGTCGGCTCCGGTGTCGAAGGCGATGGCTTCCTTGCTCGCGGGATCCCACACGAGATAGGAATTCACCGTCATGTCCTCGTAGGGCGTGTTGAATTGCGCCAGCCCCTCGAGCTGGATCGGCGCGGGTGCGTAGGACTTCCGCGCGGCCGCCAGGAGCGCGTCGGGCGAGAGCTGAAGGGCGGGGGCGAGAGCGCGAGCCGCCACTTCATCGAAGCTGCCATCGAGCAGAGCGGTGATCTTTTCCTCTTCGATACCGGTGCGGTCGGCGAGTTGTTCGCGCGAGAGCGAGTGGCCGCGCATGGCCTTGCCGATAATGTCGCCGAAGGTGTCTTCTAGAGGGAGTTGAGCCGTAGCCATAGGGTGTGTGAGTTAAAGTATGAAAGTGAAAAGGCGCGGCGCGGAGCTCTTAATCTTGCTCTTGCTCGTACTCTTAATCTTCCGGCGACCGACCTATCGCGGGGATCAAGAGCAAGAGCAAGATTAAGAAACGAAGGCTAGATCGCCGCTGCGACCGCCGGGGTTTCCTCCGGCTGATCCTTGGGCACGCGCACCACTAGCAGGCAGACGGTCGCGATGCCGACCAGCACGGCGCTCCAACTGAATGCGGTTCTGTACCCGACATACACCAACGCTTCATTCGCCTGGCTCAGCGGTCTTGCAAAGTCGGTGAAGTTTAGCGGCAGCGGGAGCACCGCGAGGGCTGGACCGAGGAATCGCCCAAGGCTGCCAGCCGCGGCCATGAGCCCCAGGACGCGGCCCTGCGCGCGGCCATGGACGTGGCGGGAAGACATGCCGCTGAGGGTCGGGGTCAGCAGGCCGTTGCCGAGCGCCAGGAGAGCGCATACGCCGAGGAAGGCGCCCACGCCGGGGGTGCGGGGCAGAAGCCAGAGGCTGGCCGCGAGCAGGAAGCCGCCGGTGATCGCGAGTTCCTTCTCAATGTTGCGCTTGAGCAGCCGCCGCAGCAGGCCGCCCTGCACGAGCACGGCGATGAAGCCCACGAAAGCAAAGGCGTAGCCGGTCTGTTTCGTGGTCCAGTTGAAATGATCGGCGCAATAGAGCGAGAAAAGAACGTGGATGAAGGCGAAGCCCGTTGTGGAGATGAGCGTCGCCGCGAGGAGCAGCGAAATGAAAGAGCCCCGCCCGCCGGTGAATACTTCGGACATCGGGGCGGCTGCATCAGGGTGCAGCCGATGCTCTTCGCTCAAAGTTTCCGGCAGGCGCATCGCGATGAGCACCGCATTCAAAATGGAGAGCCCGCCCGCCACGTAGAACGGCGCGCCGCGCGAGACGTGCGCAAGGATGCCACCGAGCGCCGGTCCGAGGATGAAGCCGAGTCCGAACGCGGCGCCGATCATCCCCATCGCCTTGGAGCGCTCGGCCGGCGTGGTCACATCGGCGATACAGGCCTGCGAAGTCGCGAGATTGCCGCCGGAGATGCCGTCGATGATCCGCCCGAGGAAGAGCATCCAGACGGAGTTGGCCGCGCCGAGAATGATGAAGCCGGCGGCCGTGCCGAGCACGCTGACGAGCAGCACCGGCTTGCGACCGATCCGGTCCGAGAGCTTGCCGAAGAGCGGCGCGGAGAAGAGCTGGATGAGCGAGAAGACGCCGACCAGCCACCCGAGCTGCGAGGGCGACATCATGAACGGCTCCGACTTCGCGTAGATCGGCAGCACGGGAATGACGATGCCGAACCCGATCATGGTGATGAACACCGTGAGGAAGATGATGAAGATAGGGGGGCGCGGTTTGGGTTCGGACATGTGAGATAAATTCGGACGCCCGCCGGTTGCAGGCGGCGCCGTGGGGTCAGATAATGATGATGGTCGGACTAACGCCGCCACGGTCGATCTTGCGCTCGATTTCGCGCAGGCGATGGTTCAGCTCCAGTTCAGCGGTGCGGCGATCAAGCTCCGCGATCTCTTCTTTCGTGAAGCGCATCTCCTCGGGAATCGGTGCCTGGCAGTAGCCGCATTTATGGAGGCGGCGATTGTAAAGCGGACGCTGGCACGTGGGACAGTTCATGGCATGGTGACCGTTTCGCTTCAACCGCCAGCGGGGTGGCCGTGGCTGTCGCGCATGTCCGCGTGGCGTGGCGCATTCCCGCGCTCCATGAAGTAGCCGCCGGTGATGACGCGGCGGATGGGCTCGCCGGTCTCGGGGTGGTGGGTGTAGGCGTCGTCGCGCATGCTCTGCGTCAGCTCGTAGCGGCGGACGGGCTTTTTGGGGTCGGTCGTCTCGTAGATGTAGACTGCCATGGCTCAACTGAAGCGAAGTGCGGGCGCGGCGCAAGCCTTCAACCTGCCGGAGCGGGAGCGCCTACCGCCCGAGCTGCGCGGTCCACCTCTGGCCGGGCTGCGGCACCGCGGCGTTGCGCCGCAGACTTTCGCCGAGAATCGTCGGAGCGAGCTGCTGGATGAACTCGTGCATCTGGTCGTCCGTCTGCTTCTCGTCGCGGCCGAAGCGCTGCCGGCCCGCTGTGATTTCGGAGGTAAGCGTGACCATGGCCCAGCGCTGATTGTACCCGCGGAAGATCCGGTCCTTGAAGTCGACGGCAATGCGCTGCTCGTGGGTCGCGGCGAGATCGGTGGCGCCGACGAACCAGTAGTAGCTCAGGCTCTGGATCAGTCCTCCCTGCGCGGGGTCGGTGTTCGTGACCGGGCGTGTGTCCTTGCGGAAGGTGTGCAGCCGCGTCGCCTTCATCCGCCCGAAGCCTGGAATCTCGATCGCCTCGAGCGAGGAGCTGCCGGTGCTCCAGCCCTGGGCGAGCAGGCAGCGCTCCGGGCGGTGGATGCCGGTCATCATATCCTGCCCGGAGAGCACGATGGAGACGTAGACGACGTCGTTGCTGCCGTTCACATACGTCTTGCGCGCGAACTCAGTGTCCGCGCCCAGCACTTCCCGCTCCTGCGCGCTCACCGTGGCGTCCTTGCCCCACCACGCGCCGATGTACTCAGGCAGCTTCATGACGATCCCCATCGGCTGATAACCGAGCTGCTGGGGCAGGAAGTAAATGAGGCTGAAAGTCCCGAGGACGACGGCACACAAGATGGCGACGTGCCTAGTAGTCATAGGAAATGGGGCTCGGCTTGGGCGGCTCGCCGGAGCTGGCGCGGGAGAGCGGCGCGGCTGCGGCGGGCGCAGGCTCGGGTTTGATCCAGGTGCTCCAGTCGCGGTTCAGCAGATTCGAAACGCCGAGCATGGAAAAGACGGCGATGGGGAAAAAGATGAAGCCTGACCAGTCGTGATACAGCCCGCCGGCGATCTCGGGATTAATAAAGCGGGCGAAGAGGACGACGCTGAAGATGCGAACGAGATTGCCGAGCAGCGCAAAAAGGAGCGAGCCGCAGAAGATGACCGCCTTTTTCCACATCTCCCGCTGGGTGAAGTGGACGTAGATCGCCGCCAGCATGGTCATGGCGGTGAGCGAGCGGATCCCCGAGCAGCCGCCGGCCACCTCGAAATCGAAGGAGCCATCGACCGCATGGAGCTTCGTGCCATCCGCGATGACGCCGATGCCGATCAGGCTGGAGAGCTTCGCCGCGACGGTGGCGGCCAGGGTTTGCAGGCCGACGGTGCGCGAGACGAGAAACCCCGCGGGCACCATGAAGAGCAGAAACAGACAGGGGAAAAGGATGATCCGCGCGGTTTGCGGGCCCCAGAGGAACCGCACGCCGCCGTAGAAGATGGGCGGCAGCGCCAGCAGCGCGAGCCGCGGCTGCAAGGTGCGGATGGAGAGGACGAACAGCATCGCTCCAAGGAACGTGATGATTAAGCCGACCCAGGAGACTGTCTTCGGAGCCGCCCGCAACTGGTCGCGATGATACCAGGCGATGACGATGGACCCCGGCAGGATGATCCCTCCGTATTCCAAGTCGTTCTCCGGATTCCACGCGCTCCACGCCCACTGAAGCGTGCTTTGGATCCCGTTCGTGAAGACCTGGTAAAAGCAGTAGAAATACGTGATCCCGATCAGCAACACCGCGAGCAGAGCGGCCTGCAACGGGTTCCGCCGCAGCCACGGCCAGAAATCCCGCCAGTGGACGGGTTCAGGCGAGGTCTCGGCAGGGGGCATACTCTGCGAAGTGTAAGGCAATTCTGCCGGAGGTCAAAGGTGGCGCGTGGATGGAACGCGAGGGCATGAACCGGTCCGAGCGCCAAAAAAAAGCGGGGGGGCGGATCTTTGTCCGCCCACCCGCGCTGTGACAGGAAACACTGCCGCTTTACCCGGCGACCTCGATCTTGCGTGGCTTCACGCTCTCCGCCTTCGGGAGGACGAGCTTGAGGAGACCGCTGTCGAGATGCGCGGTGATCTTCTGGGCATCGATCGAGGGATCGAGCTCGAAGACGCGGCGGTAATCGGCCTGGCGTGTTTCGCGATAGACCTGCTGGCCTTTCACTTTCGCCACGCTGCGGCGGCCGACGATGACGAGTTCTCCGTTTTCCACGGTCACTTCGAGGCCGTCTTTGCCGACGCCCGGCAGCTCGGCCTCGACGACGAAGCCGTCGGCGGTTTCGGAGACATTGGCCAGAGGCCGCACGAAGGTCGTGTTCTCGCAGACCTTTGGGGTCACTTCGGTGGATTTGGATTCAGTCGTAGTCATGGTAATTAGGATGGGTTTGAGGGTCTCGGTGGAATTGGGGTTAGTTGAGGCTGATGTTGATCTTCCGGGGCTTGGCGTCCTCGGCCTTCGGCAGGGTCACGGTGAGGACACCGTCCTTGTAGTCGGCCTTGACGTTCTGGGCATCGACCCGGTGCGGGAGCTCGACCCGGCGGCTGAATTTGCCGGTCGGCCGCTCGTTGCGGAAAGCGCCGCTGGCTTCCGCTTTGCGCTCGCCAGAGAGGGTGAGGACGCCGTTCTGGAGATCGATGGAGATCTCCGCGGCCTTGAAACCGGGCAACTCGACGGTCGCCACGTACTGGTTCTCGTCCTCGTAGAGATCCAGCGCCGGCAACCAGCCTGCGGGTGCCGCGATGTCGCGGGTGGCAAGGTCGAGCAGGCGATTGAAGGTCGGCCAGGAGGCGAGAGTGGGATATTGATAACGGAGGTAGCTCATAGTCGTTGGTGTGGTTAAAGTGGAATTGCTGACGGATCCCTATTCAGCTTGGAGGATGCCAGCTTTCGCGCGTCGACATAAAGTGCTTATTACTAGGCAGTTAGGAATATAACGCCTCGGGCAACCTCGATCAGAGCGGGACTAAGTGTCCCACATTGACCCGCCTAAAGCGGCTCCATGAGTGTGTCAATTTGGCGCAAATACCCTTGGTAACCTCTCACCACTTGCCAGCCGAGATAGACGAGAATCGCGACGTAGATCAGCCGCGGTATCCATTCGGACGCCGACTGAATCCGCCGGAACGCCTCGGCCTGATATTCTTCCGCCAAACGGCGGAGTGTCTGATCCAACCTGCCTGTTTCCTCTGCGACCACGAAGGCGCTCAGCATTTCGCTCGGAAAGGCGCTGCTGCTGCGCGCGAGTTGCTCGCCGGCCTGCTCGCCGCGCCGGACCTCGGGGAGCGCCCGGCGAACCGCGCCGCGGATGAGGCCGCTCCGGCTGGCCTGGCCCGCCGCGCGGAGGCTGTCCATCACGTTCACCCCGGCGTCGAGCTGCATGTTATAAGTCGCGCAGAAGCGGCTGACCGCGAAGGCGCGCCGGATTTTCCCCAGGAAAGGAACCGCGCGCAGTCCGGCATCCACTACCCCGATGAAGGACCCGGCATCCACGAGGAAGGGCACGAGGATCGCGGCCACGACCAGGAGGCCGTAAAAGACTGCGAGCACCTCGAGGCTGGCTCGGAGGTAATCGGGGAAACCCCTCGTGAAAATAAGCGGCGCCTTCATGCAAAGCACGCCGAAGTGGAGCAAAAAGAGCGGGTAAAGCAGGCGGCGAGTTACCTCGGCGCGGGCGGTGTGCAGGGCACCGAAATATCCGGAGAGCTGCTTTAACCCCGCCTCCATCTGCCCCGAGCGCGCGAGTCCCGCGAGCGTGGCCTGCTCCATCTCGCTCAGCGCAGGGCGCGCCTGGTGGAAAGCATCGCCGAGTGTCGCGCCGCGGTCGAGCCCGCGACGCAGGCTGCGGAGAAAGCTGCTGAGGCTGCCGCGCGAGGTGCGGGCGAGCTTGTCGATGGCGGTGCCGACGGGCAAGCCGGCGCGCAGCAGTTGCCCGAGCTGATCGTAAAATAACTGCTTCTCGCGAAGAGAGAGGCCCACGAGTTTTTTCGGTTTGGAAGAGCGCGCGGAGCTCAGGACCTTGTAGAGTCGTCCGCTTGAACGCAGATGAGCAATACATGCGCGCCGCGCTGCGGCAAGCTTCGCTCGGCGTCGGGCTGACCAGTCCGAACCCTGCGGTTGGCGCCGTCATCGTCCGCGGCGGTCGCATCGTGGCGCGCGGGTACCATCGCCGCGCCGGGTTGCCGCATGCCGAGATCGAGGCCCTGCGTGCGCTTGCTTCGCCGACCCTGGCCCGCGGCGCGACGCTGTATGTGACGCTCGAGCCTTGCTCGACGCATGGACGGACCCCGCCCTGCGTGGAGGCGATCATCGAGGCGGGATTGCGGCGCGTCGTCGTCGGTGCGGTCGATCCAAATCCGCGGCATGCTGGGCGCGGGCTCGAAGTGCTGCGGCAAGCGGGCATCGACGTGAGGAGCGGCGTCCTCGCGGCGGAGGCCTCCGGGCTCAATCCGGGGTTCAACAAATGGATGACCACGGGGCTCCCTTGGGTCATCGCCAAGGCGGGCTTGTCGATCGATGGCCGCCTGACCCGGCCGCCGGGTGAAGGCCAGTGGCTGACCAGCGAAGTCTCCCGCCGCGATGCCCAGCAACTGCGTTTCCGGGCCGACGCGATCCTGGTCGGCGCGAACACACTCCGCGCCGACAACCCGCGCCTGACCGTCCGCGACATTCCGCGCGCGGACGAGAAAGTACAGCCGTGGCGCGTGGTGCTCACCCGCGGCCAGCGGGGGCTGCCGCGTGACGCGCATCTTTTCACCGACGCCGCGCGCGACCGAACCCTGGTCTTCACGGGAAAATCGCTGCGCACCGTCCTCCGCACGCTCGCCCGCGAGCGATCCGTCACCACCGTACTCATCGAAGGCGGCATGCGTCTCCTCGGCGAAGCGTTTGATCGCCGGTTGGTCGACGAGGTCTGCTTCTACATGGCTCCGCTCCTTTGCGGCGGCCCCGTAGTCGCCGTCGGCGGAACCGGCGCGGGTTCCAGCGCGGCCGCCATCAAAGTGCGAGATCCGCAGTACCGGCGGATCGGGAACGATGTGCGGATGAGCGGGCTCGTCGAGGAGGACTAACGCAATTGAAGACACGCACGCCATCGAGTTAAACTCGCCGGAAATGAACAAGATAGTCGCTCCCCTCTGCCTGGCCATTCTCTCCGGCTGGCTCACCGCATATGGCCAGAACTCGCAGCCATCGAGTGACGCGCGCATCGCAGCTCTCCGCGCCCTCAAGATCGACGCCGGCACCATGAGCCTGGCTGAGCGCGACGTGTCTCCGTCGCTGCCCACTGCGGACAAACGAGCGCCGGGCAACCTGCCGCCTCGGACGATTGTGAAGCTGGTGCTCAATCCGGCGAAGGGCTCCAACATCAATGTCGAGGTTTGGTTGCCCGATGCGGAACAGTGGAATGGGCGTTTCGTCGGGCTCGGGAATGGCGGCTCCGCCGGCCGCATCAACCCCGGCAGCTTGGCCGGGCCGCTCGCGGGCGGTTTCGCGGTGGCGACGACGGACATGGGGACCGCGCCGAACTCGGATTCGGGCGTCGGCAATCGCGAGGTCTGGAGGGATTTTGGCTATCGAGCCACGCATCTCATGACTGTGGCCGCCAAGCAGGTCGTTCAGGCCTTTTACGGCAAAGCGCCGGAGTATTCGTACTTCAGCGGCGGCTCCACCGGCGGGCAGCAGGCTTTGCAGGAAGCGCAGCGTTATCCCGAGGATTACGACGGGATCGCGGCGGCTGTGGCGGCGCATTGCCGCACTCCGTTGCATGCCTATTTCCTGTGGAACGATCAGATCCTCAAGAAGCGCCCTTTCACCAAGGAGCAGGAGAATAACATCGTCGCGGCGGGCAATGAATACATGGCCGCGCGCGAGACGCCGCCGGTCGCGGGCAAGTTTGTTTCCGATCCACGCTGCGACGCGAAGGACATCGAGGCGGTGATCGCGCTCGCGCAAAAGAAGGACCCGACGCTCACGCAGGAGCACGCCGATGCGCTGCGCAAGCTGCTGGATGGGCCGCGCCAGACCACCACCGGGGCGCGCATCTTCAACGGAATCCCGTTCGGCAGTACGCTCGATGCCGCGCACGGACACCTCTATTTATTCAAGTGGGTCTTCGGCGCGGACAAGAAGATGGAGGAGATCAATTTCGGCGAGGATATCGATACCTATACGGCAGCGCTCGCGCCTTATCTCAATGCGGAGAATCCCGACCTCAGCGCCTTCGAGAAGCGCGGAGGCAAGCTCGTCATGACGCTCGGCACCGCGGATTCCGTCGTCCCTTACCATGCGTCGATCGATTACTACGAGCGGGTGATCGGGCGCTTTGGCAGCCTCGAGAAGGTGAAATCCTTCTTCCGATTCTACGTCGTGCCCGGCCTGTCGCACGGCGGAGGACCGGGCATCAACCAACCGCCAAACCTGCTCGATGTGGTGAAGACCTGGCGCGAAAAAGGCACCATCCCCGAGGCGCTGAACGGGCGTCGCTTCGCGGAGGGAAAGCAGGAGATGGAAATGCCGCTCTATCCCTATCCGACCAAAGCCGGCTGGAATCCCGAGACCTCCAGCTTCAAACCCATCGAAGGCGCGCGAGGAGAAGTCGACCCCATCGCCGAGCGGTTCCTGCCGCCGGCCAGGGAGTAGTAAACTCCATTAATGGCGCGACTGAAACGTCTTTTGATGCCCCGTCGCGGGGATCGAGATCGTGTACTGTTTGCCGTCCGGTGCGACGCTTAGCTTGATGTAGTTCGCGGCGCACTTCTCGTCGAGGTTGGCGATGAACTCATCGGCGGAGTTGTTCTCCACATCGGGCCGGATGTTCTTGTGCACTTGATACATGGCCTGCAGGCCCGGTAAGCTTTTCAGCGCGGCGATGGTGGAGGCGCCGGTCCCTTTCTTCGGGCCGTTGTTCATGACGGAAACCGTCGGCGCCAGGCTGTGCACGAAGACCGGGTTGTTGCTGACGTCGAGGCCGTGGTGATTGACCTGATAGACGTCAACGGTGCCGACGCGGTTGGCTGGCGAGACGAGACCCGCCTCGACATTCCAAGTCAGGTCGCCGCCGTCGAAAAAGCGGAAGCCGCCGAAGTCCAGCCGCAGCGCGACGGAGTTGGCGTTGTCACTCTTGTCTTCCGGCTTCGGCTGGTGGCCGGCACTGAGCGGATTCGGCGGCGCGCCGGCTGGTGGTTCGGCGAACTTCTGATTGGCCGCCAGGCAACGGAGCGCCAGCTTCGCGCTCCCGTCCGCGTTCCTCAGAGCGATCTCGTCGCCAGGCTTGATGACGCTGCGTTTCTCCGCCTTGAAGCCGCGATACGGCGCGATGGTGATCGGCCAGCGCGTGTCATTGGGCCGATTGTCAGGATTCTGCTCCGGGATGCCCTTGTCATGCACCTCGCCGATGGGGATCAGCTCCGATAGCTCGGCGGCACCGCCGAAGTGATCCACATGAAAGTGCGTGATGACGAGGTGATCGATCTTCTTTAAAGCCGCCACCTCGGCGGCCACCTTGCGAATGCGGCCGGGGTCGCGCTCGAAGGGGTTCCCGCTATCGATCAGAACCGACTCGCCCGCGGGGGTGACGATGAGGGTTCCGCCGCCTCCCTCGACATCGATCCAGTAGATATCGAGCGTCTTGTCGGCCTGGCCGGCAAATGCGGGAACGGCCGCGAGGAGAGCGAGCGCGACGGTGCGCAGAGGGGAATGTTTCATCCAGCGGAGCATGACTCCGGCGGGATGGCGCGTCAGGTCAAAAGTGGCGGGGCCACCGCGACCGATCCTTCACGAGCTTCGGCTGGCCAGGAATTGCGCAATTTGCTCGGCCAGCCGGGGGCCGATTCCCTCGACGGCGGTGATCTGTTCCAGCGTCGCGCGCTTCAGCCGGGCCACGGAGCCGAAGTGCGTGAGGAGCTGTTGCTTCCGCGTCTGCGAGACGCCGGGGCAATCGTCGAGCAGACTCTCGGCGATGCGGCGTTTCATGAGGAGTTGGTGGTAGCCGTTGGCGAACCGGTGCGCCTCGTCGCGGATGCGCTGGAGCAGCCGCAGGGCGCCACTTTCCTGCGGAAGGATAAGGGGCAGGGGACGCAACGGCCGGTAGATTTCCTCGAACTCCTTGGCGAGGCCGATGATCGGCAAGTCGTGCAGCCCGAGCCGTTGCAGTTCCTGGCAGGCGGAAGAGAGCTGGCCTTTGCCGCCATCGACGATGACCAGGTCCGGCAAGCGCACCGCCGCAAAGGTATTCGCCCCGCGGGTGGTGTCGGCGACCACCCGCGCGACCTGATCGGCTGGGCTCTCCTGCGAGTATTCGCCGCTGCTATCGATCGCCTCTTCCGCGCGCTGCGCGACGAGCTTCCGCCGCTCCTCGCCACTCTCCAGGAGCACACGCGAGTAGCGCCGCCGCACCACCTCGGCCATCGAGGCAAAGTCGTTCTGCCCTTTCACGGTAGCGATTCGGTAGCGCCGGTAGTTCGAGCGATCCGCCACGCCGTTCTTGAAGCAGACCATCGAAGCCACGATGTGCGCGGAGGAGATGTTCGAGATATCGAAGCACTCCATGTGAAGCGGCGGAGACGGCAGTTGGAGCGCATCCTGGAGCGCGCGCACATCGCCCGGCGGATCAATCGAACTCGGTACGGTGCGCTCCAGACTGCGGGTGAATTTCCGGGTGGTGGCCGTCGTCTTGCGCAGATCGTCGAGCATGTTGCGCAGATCGGCCGCGCGTTCGAAATCGAGCTTCACGGCGGCCTGCCGCATCTCCTCCTCCAGCGCATCCAGCATCTCTTTTGAGCGGCCTTCCATGAACTCGCACGCGCGCTGGATGCGCTCTTGGTATTGCTCCGAAGTGATCTCGGCGAGTTTCATCGGCACCTGATAGGTCGAAGATTTCAGCTCGCGCTCCGATGGGTTGCCGCGGCCAAAGGTGAGCACGCCGAACTTCTTCCGCAGAAAGGCCATCGTCTGCCGCAGCGCTCCGGCATGCGCGAAAGGCCCGAAGTAGCGTCCGCCGTCGTCGACGCGCATCCGGGTCAGGCGAAAGCGGGGCCACTCCTCGCGCGGATTCACCTTCACGAGCAGGAAGCGTTTGTCGTCGCGGAAGGAGATGTTGTAACGCGGCCGGTATTCCTTGATGAGCCGCCCCTCGAGCAGCAGCGCCTCCGGCTCGGTATTCACCACGTGCGTCTCAAAGGCCCAGATGGAATCGAGCAGCGCCCGTGTCTTAAGGTCTGCCGTCATCTTGCGCGAGGGCATGAAGTAGTTGCCGACCCGCTTGCGGAGATCGCGCGCCTTGCCGACGTAGATGACGCGATTGAACCGATCGCGCATGAGGTAGACGCCAGGCTTGTGAGGCACCTCGTGCAACTGCGCTCGGAAGTCTGGCTTTTCGCGAAGGGCCTGCGTCATGGAAGGCCCCTACAGTAACCGGAGAAGGCGCGTTCGCAAAACGCGGAGTGGGCAAGCGGATTCACACATGGAGGGTCAGCGCGGTGCGGCTCAGTTCGATAAAGTCGCCCTGCGAAAACATCGTCAAAATTTTCGGCCAGTTGCCACGCAACAACGCCACGAGCTCATCGTTAGGTATGTTTCCCGTGGAAATGAAAAGTAACCGCGCCGGTTTGCGGTACAGGAAAAAGCTGTCCACGAAGTCGACATCCTTGGAAACCACGATTCGATTTTCCTGAGCGACGAGGTCTCTTATTTCTTTGTCGGTCGTTCGATTTTGCCTGGCGAGGTCGAGCGTATGGAGCGCGTCTCCGCCCAAACTACTGATTTCTCGCGCCAGCCGCCGCGGGAGCTGTGCGTCCACCAGGAATTTCATCCAAGCACCGGCTCGATCCGCTTCGTGCGCACTACCTGGGCTGCCCAGAGGAGCGCCGCGCGCAGGTCATCCTTCTCGAGATCCTCGTAGTCGGCGAGGATCGCATCGGTTGACATACCGCTACTGAGCAACTCGAGCACAAACTCGACCGGATAGCGCAACCCGCGGAGACAAGGTTTCCCGTGGCAGATGTCCGGTGATGAGGTAATGCGAGACAGAAGAGAAACCTCAGCCATGGTCTATCGAAAGTAGCAGGAAGCAAGGGCGGTGACAACGGAATGGATCGGTGATCCGCGCCATCCCCCCGGCTTGCATCCTCCTCGCGCGACGTTACACTCCTCCATTCTTCATGAAATCTGCCCGCTTCTTTTTTGCGTTTGCCTTGGGGCTGATCCTGGTCTGCGCGAGCGTGATTCCCAGCGGCGCCGCCGCGGGGCCGGTGCTGCTTGCCCAAGCCACGGTAGCGGTGCCATCGCCGACGACGCCGGCGGGCGACACCTTCTCGATCCCTTCCCCGCCGCACAAGGAGGCGCTCGCCGCTCCCTCGAAGAACCTGCTCCAGCTCGTGCAGGAAGGCGGCTGGGCCATGTATCCGCTCGGGTTCTTGTCGGTCATTTCGATGATGCTCATTATCGTCTTCCTGTTCACCTTTCGGCGCGGCGCCATCCTCTCCGCGCACTTCATGAACACGGCCGATGTGCTGCTGAAGAAGCGCGATTACCTTGGGCTGCTCGCCATTTCTTCGCGCCACAGCGAAGTCATCGCGCGGGTCGTTCAGCGCACGCTCGATTTTTCCACCAAACATCCAAACGCTCCATTCCAGAGCGTGCATGATATCGCCGAGACGGAGGGGAGTTCGCAGTCCGCCTCGCTGCTTCATCGGGTGACCTACCTGGCGGATATCGGCGTGCTTGCTCCGATGGTTGGATTGCTCGGAACCGTCAGCGGCATCATCCGCGCGTTCGCCAAGCTCGGCAGTGGCGAGGCCTCCATTTCGCGGGACATTCTCCTCGCGGGCGGCGTCTCCGAGGCGCTCATTGCCACCTTCGCCGGCCTCGTGCTCGGCATTGTCTCGATGGGCTTCTACGGAATTTTCCGCAATCGCGCCCACTCGCTCATCTCCGATCTGGAGATTGGCACCGCGCACATTCTGGGCCTGCTCGCGATTCACCACGGCAAGAAGACTCCCTCGCGCGTCGCGGTGGAGGAGGAGTTTTAATCCGGCCTTCCTTCGCCCATGAGATTTCGTAAACGCGCCGAACCTGCCGTCATGGGCTTTCAGATCGCGCCCATCGTGGATGTGCTCCTCGTGCTCCTTTGCTTCTTCATCGTCACCTGGACGCTGACACGCCGGGAGAACGAGCTGGATGTCAAAGTGCCGATCGCGCAGAACGACAAGCCTTCCAACCCGGTCGTCAACCAGACCGTCATCAACGTGAAGCGCGACGGCAGCGTCGTCTGGAACCGGAAACCAGTGGAGCGAGCGGAGTTGGTCAGCCGGCTCAAGGAACTCTCGGGCCTCTTTCCCGACTACGCCATCATCCTCCGGGGCGACGAAGGGACGGAATGGAAGAAGATCATGGCCGTGCTCGATACCTGCCGCGAAGCCAGCATCTGGAATGTCGCCTTTGCCACCTCGAGGAGCGAATGAAGTACTCGCTTTTATTCACGGCGGCTTGCGCGCTTGCAACTCCTGCGCTCTTTGCCCAGGAGAAGCCGCTGCGGCCGTTCCGCTCTGAGCCCGCGCGTCCCGGCTCGACGCCGGCAGAGCCGTCCATGCGCGTCGCCACGCCGATCCCCATCCGGCGGGCCGAGCCTGTCACACGGCCGGCGGCTACTCCGAAAGCGGTGCCTTTGCCGACCCTGGAGCCGACCGATCCCGGGGAGATCCGCATCACTCCGCAGGCCGGCGGCAAGTCGGCGGACCAGGCGCAACTCGAAGCCGCCGACAGCTACTACGGGCGCAAGATGTACGATCTGGCGGCCTCCGAGTACCTGCGGTACACCGAGCAGTACCCGAGCGCGCCCGACATGCAGGCCGCGCTCTTTCGCCTCGCTGAGTGTTACCGCAAGACCGGCTCCACCAACGCCGCCAAGACGACTTACGACACGATGTTGAGCCGCTCGCAGTCGGGCGATTTCGTCGGTCCGGCGGCGTATCGCCTGGCCGACCTCTACTACCAGGAGAAGAACTACGTCTTCGCGCTGCCGTACTATCGCAAGGCCGCCCTCCGCCTGAAGGAGCCGGCGGTCGCCATGGCCGCCAAGTTCTACACGGCGCGCTCGCTGGAGGCCCTCGGCGGCAATGGTAACCGGCTCGAAGCAGTCGACCTCTACCGCGAGATTGCCGACGCGAAAGATGCGAATCCCTTCCAGGAAGCGAGCCGCCTTTCGCTCGCGCTCCTGCTGCACGACGCCGGCCGCACGGCGGACGCCGTGAAGCAGATCAAACTCCTGGCGGCGTCCGCCAGCACGGCCGAGTTGAAGGCCGAGGCGACGGTGCGCGGCGGCATTTGGGAGCTCGAGCTGCAGCACCTCGCGAAAGCCGCGGAAGAGCTGCAAAAGGCGCTCACCATGCCCGGTCTCGGCAAGTGGAAGGAAGTCGCGCAGATCGGCCTCATGCGGATGAACTACGACTCGGGCAAGTACCAACAGGTGCTCGATCTCTACAACGAAAACGCCTCGCAGTTCTCGCCGGATTCCCGCCCCGAACTGCTGTTGCTGGCCGCGAACTCCCACCGCCAACTCGGCAAGACGGCCGAGGCCTTGCAGCTCTATGAGCAGCTTCTCAAGGAATTCCCGCTCACCACGTACGGCCGCGAGGCCGGGTATCAGCGGCTCATCACGCTCTATAACACCGACGACTCCCACGTGGTCGCCGCCATCGACGAGTACCTGACGGGGGCCAATAACGACTCCGACAAGCGTGATCAGATCCTGCTGATGAAGGGCGAGTATCTCTACAAAAAGCAGGACTTCGCCGCCGCTGCCCCCATCTACGGGGCCGTCGCGAAATCGCGGCAACTGACCGGTGGACTGCGCGCGGAGGCGCTCTTCAAATACGGCTGGTGCTCCATGCAGACGCGCGAATTCGACCGCGCGATCGGCGCCTTCACCGAGCTGATCGATGTGCATCCGACCTTCAAGTCGCTCACTCTGGCCATTGCCCAGCGGGCCGTCGCTTACCAGAGCAAGAAGGACCTCGTGAATGCCGAGAAGGACTACACGACGCTCATCAAGAAACATCCGAAGAGCAAAGAGCGGGAGCTGGCGCTGCAGCAAAAGGCGCTCATCCGCGGGCAGCAGAACGACGCGGCCGGCATGATCGAGAACTTCGAGCTTCTGCTCAAAGACTACCCAGAGAGCCCCGCCGCGCCCGAAGCGCAATTCTGGATCGGGCGCAGCGCGTACGACATGAAGGACTACAAGCGCGCGGCCGACAAGTTGAGCGTGGCGCGCAAGCTCGATGCGAAGACTTACTACGAGCGTGCGAGCCTGCCCCTCATCCTTTCCTACTACTATCTGAGCGATCGCAATGCCGTCGCGCGCGAGGTCGACACCTATCTGACCGATGGCAAAGGACAAGTGCCGGAGGAAGTGATGCGCTGGCTGAGCGAGCAGTTTCAGGATGGTGAGGGCTTGCCAAAAGCGGAGAAGTACCTCGCCCTGCTGACGGCGCGGGAGACCGCCAAGCCGAAGGACTTTCTCAAGCTGGGGCAGGCGCAACTGAAACTGCAAAAGTTTGCCGAGTCCGCGAAGACGCTGGAGACGTATCTGCAGTCCGTCAAAGAGCCGCCGTCGCGTGCGCTCGGCCTGCTCGACCTGGCGCGGGCGGACATCGGGAACCGGGATTTCACCGGCGCGCAGAAGGCGGTGGACGAGGCGCTCAATCTTCAGCCCGAGGGTAAGCTGAGCGGCGAAGCGCGGATCCTCGCAGGCGACGTTCTCTCCGAGCAGGGGAACTGGGACACGGCCGCCAAGCTCTATATGAGTGTGGCCGTCACTCTCGACGATGAGGACGTGACGCCGCGCGCTTTGGAGAAGGCCGTGAACGCCTACCAGAAGGCGAGCAAGGAGCCGGAGGCAAAAAAGACGCTCAATACGCTGAAGAGCCGTTACCCTGAATATTTGCAGCGCAAAAAGTTGAGCGAAGCAAAACCTTGAGTCACGCTCGCGGCCATGTGGTCGCGGCACGTGTTACTGGTTAGACTCGAAGATGCCCTCCGTGCGGCGCGCGGATGGTGGCGGGCGACATTTTCGGCCGGAGCGCTGCCGCCCGCGCGCATGCCCTTCCTCGTGCTCGCCGCGGGTGCGCTCGTCGGAGTTTTCGCGGCAGAGGCCTGGGAGGTTGCGGCGGTGTGGCCGCTGGGCGCGAGCGCATTGCTCGCTGTGCCACTTTTCACGCGGTGGCGCTCGACCTGGCTCTGCGCCGCGTTTGTCGCCGCCTGCTTTTTCAGTCTGCATACCCTGCGGCATTATGGCAGCGCTGCGCATCTGCTGGCGCGAGAGTTTGCGGCCGGTCCGTCCGTGGTCGTCGCGCGCGGCATCGTCTGGAGCGAGCCGGAGAAGCCCGGCACCTGGTCGCGCCATGTCACCAGCCGCTTTCTCCTTCGGCTGGAGTCGATCGAACGCGGCGGAGTCGAGCGCGCGATCGACGCTCTCGTGCAGGCGGACTGGGCGGGGCCACCACCGCTCTACGGCGATCGTGTGCGCCTGGTCGGATCCGCGCGGAATCTCACGCCGCCGACTAATCCCGGGCAGTTCGACTTCGCCGCCTATCTCCGCCGGCAAGGGATCGATTCCGCGATCGAGGCCCGCTATCCCACCAATTGCGAAGTGGTCAGCCACGGCCATGGCGCGTGGGCGCAGACGCTGGCGCAGCGTGTCACCCGCGGCATCCGCCGTTCGCTGGAGATCGACCTCGAAGATTCGCCGGAGATCTCCTCCTTGATCGAGAGCATGGTTCTCGGTGTGCGCGGCCAGGCGCTCGATGAGACCAAGCTCTACTTCCAGCAGACGGGCACCATGCATCTCTTCGCGGTCAGCGGATTGAATGTTGCCATGCTGATTCTCATCGCTCTGGCGCTCCTGAAGCCGCTCGGCCTCGGCCGGCGCGGCGCCCTTTTCATCTTGTTGCCTGTCCTGGCCATTTACGCACTCATCACGGGCCTGAGCGCGAGCTGTGTGCGGGCCACTGTCATGGGCGCGCTCGTGCTGGCGAGCGGGCTGATCGATCGGCCGGCCGTGGCTTTCAACAGCCTCGCCGCCGCGGCCGTGCTCATCATCGGCTGGGATACCGAGCAGCTCTTCTCCCCGGGATTTCAGTTCTCTTTTGCGCTCGTCGCCGTGCTGCTCCTCTGCGCCACCCGGTTGCAAGATCGCCTGCTGCCCTGCGGCCTGCCCGACGCCTTTCTCCCGCGGGTGCTGTGGAGCCGCCGCCAGCAGGCGCGCGCCTGGGCGTGGCGATATGCCGCCGGCAACGTCAGCGTCAGCTTCGCCGCCTGGGGCGGCTCGGCGCTCTTCACGGCCGGCTATTTCCACCTCTTCTCAGTCTCGACCGTGCTGGCCAATCTCGTCGCGGTGCCGATCTCCTTCGCCATCCTCGCGCTCGGCCTCGCGTCGGCCCTCACCGGTGGATGGGCGGCGCCGCTCGCCGCGCTTTTCAACAACGCCAACTGGTTTTGCACGAAGGCGCTGCTCGTTTGTGTGAAGACGATCGCCGCGCTGCCCGGCGGCCACACCTACGTCGAGACGCCGCCGTTCACCGCGCCCTCCGTCTGCGAGATCACCGTGCTCGATGTCGGCACCGGCGCCGCCCAGGTCCTCCACACGCCGCAGGCCGACTGGCTCCTCGATTGCGGGCACAGCTTCGAATACCAGCGCGCGGTCCTCCCGTTTCTGCGGGCGCGCGGCGTCAACTCGATCGACGGCCTCATTCTCACGCATGGCGATGTCCAGCACATCGGCGGCGCCACCGCCGCGCTCCAGGATCTCGCGCCGCGCATCCTCATCGACACGCCGCTCAAAGACCGCTCCTCCACCCGGCGCAAGCTCCACGCCGAGCTCGACGTCGCCAGCCGGCCCAAGTCGATCCGCGCCCGGGGCGATCTGCTCCAGCTCGACGCGGAGAACACGCTGCGCGTCCTCTTCCCCCCGCCCGGTCTCGATCGCGCAGTCGCCGACGACAAAGCCTTCGTCCTCCTGCTCGAAAGTGCCGGCACCCGCATCCTCTTCATGTCCGATAGCGGCTTCGTGACCGAGCAGTGGCTCCTCGCGCACGAGCCCGGCTTGCGCGCCGACATCCTTGTCAAAGGTCGCCATGCCAGGGACCTCTCCTGCACCGAGGATTTTCTGGCCGCCGTGCAACCAAAGGCGATCGTCGTCTCGCGCCCCGATCCCTTTGCGAAACCCGACGAGTCATGGGCGCCCATGGTCACCGCCCGTGGCATCGCGCTTTTCGCGCAGGAGACCACAGGCGCTGTCACCATCCGCCTGCGCAAGAACGAGTGGACCGTGCGTGGGTACGTGAACGGTCAGACCCTGCGTGGAACACCCTGAGCGGCGCGCCTTGCTCCCACCGACCTGCGGCTCTGGAAGCCTCTTGGGATGGGGTTTTGGGACAAATTGCACATTCCTTCGCGGCGTTCGTCTCTCGACGTGGAACGTGCGGACGGCGGAATTTTGGGAAGGATTGCACACACGCACAACGATCCGTCTTGCAACCAGTGCGACCGCTTCCCGGTGAATTTTGGGAAGAATTGCGCAAAGCCTTCCGCAGCCCGCGAATGAGCTCAGAAAGCTCGAGCAGCGGAGTTTTAGGAGACATTGCGCACGTGCCAGCTACCTATCCCGGCGAGCCTGCAAGCCTCTTGCTACCGAGTTTTGTGACAAATTGCGCAGTCGTGATTTCGGGCAATTCTGAACGGAATCGCTCTGACGGTTCCTCGTCTGGCAAAACCGGAATCGGAGGTTTCGGGACAGTCATGGAACAATCGCGTGGAACAGCCGGCGAAGTGGCTCACGCTGTCCCCAGCGTGAGCCGACCCTCCAGCGCGAAGCGCCCATCTTTCAAAAACGGCGGGTGCAAAATCGAACTCCCGCCCGCACTCCCTGAACGCTCATCTCAACAAAGAATTTCAAAGAACCGCGCCGGAGCAACCTCCGGCGAGCCGGCGACAACCGCCTGCCAACCCCCAACTCAAACACGCCTTTCCACAACACCTATTGGAAAAGTGTTCCATTCATCATTCTGGCAAATATTCCCACCCTTGGCACAGATTCGCGCTCCTTTGTCAAAGGCTGGCAACGCGGCAGGCCGGAGCGGCGTCCGTCCCGGCGCCGACCCACGCTCTCGCGAAGCGACACTTCTTTCGTGTGCGTGCGTTCCAGTCAGCGCGCGGCTTCGCCGTAAGTGAATCGGCGCCGAGACGGACGCCGCTCCGCCCACCGTCGCTTCGCGCCCGCTCCGGTGCGACGGTTGACCTGGGTGCGCGAGGCCTCTTTCCAGAGGCTCACCCAATCCAAATGAGGGTAGAGTCGCTAAGGGCACACATCCATTCTGTCTAGGCGCTTGCTCGCCTCTTACACAACTATGCCAATCGCGCCCCACAAATTCGACAGCGACGAACAGTTCCTCGCGTATCTCGCTGCCGTAAATCCCAAATACAAGGAATACCCGCCTGACTCGGACTTCGTTGATTTGAGACGCGAGGCGAGAGTGCTCCACCAGCGTCTTCAAGCCGAACTCGGCCCAGGTATTTCCTTCAGCGGTGACTACGACGTGCAGGATGCCACTTACCATACGGGCATCTTCATCCCAAGAGCGCTGGGGGTCAGGGAGCAATTTCTGACACGGCCAGAGATTTTTCCTCACGTGTTAGGCCATTTCGCGCGGTTGCGGCGGATGGAGCCAAGGACTACCCTCCTCATGCTCAAAGAGGCGATTCCACACTTCGACGAACTCAGCGTCTCGGAGAAGCTTCTTTTGCTCGAGAAGCTCTGGGATGCCGTGGCTGCTGAGCCGTCGGAGGTTCCCGTTCACGATTGGCAGAAGCAGGCGTTGGAGCGTCGCTACCAGGAATACCTTCAGAACCCAGCCGAAGGCTCGCCGTGGCCTGAGGTGCGCGATCGGCTGATGCGCGCGGTACAATGAGCGATAGGCTATTGGAGTCCGGGAGCGATGAACCGATGGCCTGATTCAGCGCGCCTTCACCCCACCTTCCGCAGCCGCGCGCGTTGGATGGTCATGCCTTGCGCGAGGAAGTGGCGCTCGAAATTGGTCTGCGGGTAGTCGGGGTCTTCGGGCCAGTCGATCCGCTCGAAGCCGGGGGCGCGGGCGAGGACTTTTTCGATCCACATGAAATAGGGGAGGTCGTCGGTTTTGATCCGCACTTCGCCGCCTGGCGCGAGGACGACTCGGAGCGCGGCCATGAAGTCGTCCTGGATCAAGCGGCGCACCTGGTGATGGCGCTTCGGCCATGGATCGGGGAAGAGGATGTGCGCGATGGAGACCGAGTCGGTGGGGAGCAGGTGGGTGACGGCGTATTTGGTCTCGAGCTGGAGCACGCGTGTGTGGGCCAGGTGGGTGCGCGAGATCAGCCGGCAGACGCGCCGCACCCGCGCCAGCATCCGCTCGGTGCCGAGGAAGTTGTGCTCAGGGAAACGCTTGCTCATGCGGATGAGAAAAGCCCCTTCGCCGCAGCCGAGATCGAGCTGGAGCGGGGCGGAGCGGGCGAAGATTTCCTCCACCGTGGCGCGGCGGAAGACCCCTTCCTCCGGCTTCCACTCCGCGAGCACGGCCCCGCGCAGGAAGGCGGCGTGGTCGCGGATGGGTTCGAGTGGAAGGTGGGTTTGCAAGGTGGGGGAGAGTGGCCAACGGAGGACGCGAATTGAAGCGAATTTGACGTGGCTCACGCGGCGCTCCGACTACGAGTGCTCAACTTCTTGTCTTTTCGGAAAGACCTCGTCCGGGGAATCGGCGTTGTAGCCACGGCCCTGTGGGCCGTCCTGAACGTGGACAGGCGACGTTTCTTCGACGTTCGGACGGCCCACACGGCCGTGGCTACAACTCTGCGGTTGCGCAGTCCCGCGGTATTCGACCCCGAGCGTGCAGCGCCGATCATTTCGGTTGGGCGCTTCGCGCGAGCTGGTTCAATTCTCGCGGGCCGCGCGAGCCATGGCGATTGGGCCGCGGCTCACTTCAGTTCGTACTCGCCCGCGTCGAATGGCATCATGCTGGAGAGCTTCCCCAGCTTGTACTCCTCAACCACGGCGCCGTCGCTTTGCAGGAGGTGGAGGCCATTGTCGGTGCGGAGGAGGACGGCCCATTTCAGGCCGGCGGTGTCGGTCAGGCGGCAGAGCGGGAGACCTTGGACGGTGGAGAGGAAGCTGCCTCCGGGTTCGCAGACGACGAGAGCCTCGACGCTCGTGTCGCCTTTCTTCGCGAGCGGATTTTTGCCGAGCTTAATCGGGATCGCCGCTTCCGGCTTCGGGAGTTCGGAGCGGCTGAGGAAGGGCGCGGCGGTGGCGAAGTCGTCGCTGGCCCGGATCGTTTTGGAGAAAACGATGCGCCAGGTGGAGGACTTCGGCGCGCCCTCGGCGGTGGGCGCGGAGTCGGGCAGCGGGGTGCTCAGCGACTCGAGGGCCAGGCCGCGCACACGCTGGAGGCCCTTTGCTTCCTCCAGCAGGAAGATGAGATCGCTGGTCGTCGAGGCCGCGATGCCGACCGGGACCGGTTCGCCGGGGCCGACGCCGAGCCGCCGGAGGAACTCGCCTTTGGCCGAGTATTGCTGCACCTCCACCCGCTCCGGTGTGCGGTCGATGATCCAGACCGTGCCGTCTTTTCCGTAGCTAAGGTCGAGCGGCTCGTGCAGCTCGGGCAGTGGCGCGCCGCCGGCGCCGATGGTCGGTTTCCCATCCTTGAACTCGACCTTGTTCTGCTTGGCGGCGGCGAGGAATTGCGCTTTCAGGCCGACGAAATCGTCCTGCTCCACATCGGCTTCCTTGCGCTCACGCAGTTGGCCGTCGAGTCCGCATTCCAGCTTGGTCCCGGAGCCATCGGCCAGCTTCACCGCGAGGGCGAGTCGGTCGTTGGGCAGCATCCAGAGGCTCTTGATTTCGCGCGGATGCGGCGCCTCCTCGCCGCTGACCCAGTCGTTGCAATGAAAGGCCTCGCCGCTCATTTCCACGCCGCGCACGAGGAAGCCGCGCACCGCATACACCCCGGGTTTCGAAGCGGCGCCCTGGTTGTCCTTGCCATCCCAGGTGGTGATGAGGCCGTTCAGCCCGACCACGAAGTCCTTCTCGGGATTCGCTTCGCGCTTGAGCACCCGGACGAGCTTGCCGGCTTTGTTGTAGATGCCGAGGCTGACGGTCCCCTCCATCGGCGGAGGAAGGAAGGTGATCTGGACCTGGCCGGGTTTGGTGGCGGGGTTTACCGCTTCCTGCGCAAGAAGCGGAGCGGCCGTCGAAAGGGAGAAAAGCACTAGGACATGTGGAATCATCTCGCTCACCTTGGAGGTCTGGGCCGGTTGCGGCTTCGAACGTTCGTTGATGATCCAACGCAGGAACCCGACAATCGCAGCCGAGAGTGCAAAGACCGGAATCGCGAGAAAAAGGAAAGCAATGGGCAGAGCCAACAGCCAACTCCCCGGGGGTTCCGCCAGACTCCCCGTCAGCCACGCATCGTGCAGCAGGTAGGCCACATAGGCCGCACCGGCGATCGCTCCTAGGAGCAGCGGAAGCTGCAGGCGGTCGCGGATGACCGCTTCGCGAAAGGTAATCGGCTTTTCACTGCGGGGCATAGTAGTGCCAGTTCAGGTTCGGGAACAGATTGTCACGCCACTCGCAGTTTTCGAGAAAAGCTTCGTCGATCGCGCCGGCTTGCAGTTGCTCGTAGAGGCGCGTGAAGCGGAGGGTATGGTCGCGCGTCCGTTTCGCGGCGTAGTTTTTCGCCGTGCCGGTCTTCATGAGGAACGCCCAGTCGCTCGCTTGCGCCAGCAGGAGCTCGCGGGCGAGCTGACGCAGGGCGCGGTCGAGGAGCACGCCGGCTGCGCCATCGGGGAGCTGGCCGCGGTAGCGCGTCGCCATCTCGGTCATGCGGATGGCGGCTTTGTGGAGGTGCGGGTAGATCCACGAGTTGCTCTCGTCGAGCCAGACTTCCCAGTAGCCTTTGTGCCCCCAGCTCGAGGCGGAGGGGACGACCATTTGGTGCGTGGTGTTCTCTTTTAAATACTCGGTCGGCGTGGTGAAGCGAAACTCCTGCTGATCGTACGCCCCTTTGCGGATGAAGAGATCGAGCCACTCCGGCCCCTCGAACCACCAGTGGCCGAAGAGCTCGGCATCGAACGGGCTGAGCACGATCGGCGGCACATTCATGTTCTCCTTCAGGCGGTGCATCTGCTCCGCGCGCGCATTCATGAAGTGCCACGCGTGGTGATCCGCCGCGCCGAGCGCCCAGGAGCGATGGTACCAGTCCTTCTGCTGATGCGGCCCGGTGATGCGGTGGTATTTCATCCCGGTGAATTTCCGGCCACCGTCCGCGGCCATGAACGGGCGGAGATAATCGAGCCCGAGATCGAAGCCGATATCGCGGTAGAAATCGCGGTAGGCCGGGTCGCCGGGGTAGCCTTCTTCCGCGCTCCAGACCTGGCGGGAGGATTCGCGATCCCGCCCGAAGGAGGCCGGTCCCGCGGGCGTGAAGCATGGCGCGTAGATGGCGTAACGCGGGCGCGGATTGCCGAACATGAGCCCGTGCGCATCGACGACGAACCACCGCAGATTCGCCTCGGCGAGCACCTTGTCGAGCCCCGGCACGTAGCCGCACTCCGGCAGCCAGATGCCAACGGGATCGCGCCCGAACATCTCGCGATAGTGATCGCGCGCGATGAGGATCTGCGCGCGCACCGCCTCCGGGTGATTCTCCATCAGCGGCAGAAAGCCGTGTGTGGCCGCGCAGGTGATGATCTCCAGCACGCCCTTCTCCATCATCCCGCGAAAGGCCGTGACCAGATCGCGCTGCCACCGCTCCTCCCACGCGCGCTTCGTCTCTTCAAAGCGGCGCAGGTAGAAGTGCGCCACCTCCTCCGGCTGGCCGTGGCCCTGGACGCGCTGCACCTCGCTCTGCGCCAGGGCGACGGCGCGGGCGATGTAGCGCGACGTCCGCTCTTGCAGCAGCGGATCGCGCAGCATGTGGCAGAGCGGCGGCGTGAGCGACATCGTGATCTTGAACGGCACGCCGTCCTCGACCAGGCGCGAGAGGATTTCCAGCAGCGGCAGGTACGTCTCCGTGATCGCCTCGAAGAGCCAATCCTCCTCCAGGAACTCGTCGTACTCCGGGTGCCGGACGTAGGGGAGGTGCGCATGCAGGATCAGCGCGAGGTATCCGGTTGAGGCCATGGCCGAGAGAAACAGGTGGTGCGAGACGGTAGCGCCGGGTGGGGGAGGGACAAGGAGACAATCGGACAATCGGACAGTGAGACAATCGGACCGTCTGACAAGGAGAACGCCGCGGCGGCTCTCCCAGACTTGCACAAACGAGGAATTTACGGCATTTTGCGGTTCTCACCCCGATGAAATTGCTTCGACTCCATGGCATTCTGATCGTCGGCGCGCTGGCGCTCCTGCCTTGCTCGCGCTCCGTCGCGGAGGAGGGGGCCAAGGAGAACAAGGGGCCGAGTCTGGAATTCCGCATCGCGGTGCGGAAGGCGATCGAGCATTTCGACGCGCGTAATTTCGCCGGGACGATCCAGCAGTGCGAGGTCATGGAGAAGATCGCGCCCGCCTCGGCGGTTGTGATCAATATGCGGGCCGCGGTGGCGATCGAGGAGCGCCGCCTCGAGGAAGGGAATGAGCTTTGCCGGAAGGCTCTGGAACTCGATCCGCGTTATTTCCCGGCGCGGTTCAATCTCGCGGAGATCCTGTTTCTCCAGAAGAAATTCGCGGAGTCGCGCGACGGATTCGAGCAACTGCTCGCGGAAGATCCGGCCAACGAGTTGGTGCAATACCGCGTCTTTCTCACCTACTTGCTCGAGGGCAACGACGCCGCCGCCGAGGATGCGCTGAAGCGGATCAAGTACCCCGGCAATTCCGGCGCATACTACTACGCCAAGGCGGCGTGGGCTATCAAACACGGCCAGCAGGAGGAGGGCGACGGTTGGATCAAATCAGGCGACTGGGTTTTCTCCCGGCAGAAGAACTACCATCTGGCGGAGGCGCTGTACGACCTCGGCTGGCTCAAGCGGCCAGCGGACGGTGCGACGGCGGTGGCTGAGGTGGTGGCGAAATAGGGCGCCTTGGGTTGGCGACGCTGTAGCCACGGCCCTGTGGGCCGTCTCGAATGGCGATGAGAAGTCGTTTGTCCACGTTCGAACGGCCCACAGGGCCGTGGCTACAGCTCTACGGCCGCGGGCTACGCGCTTTTTTAAAGACAAGCTATGCCTCCGGCGCGGGATCCGGCGGACGACGCGTCGTCGTCTTCAACCCGAGTACGCTCATATAGAAGCTCGAGAAGATCGTCTGCAGGCTCAGCACGAGCAGCGTCGTGCCGGCGATGACCTGTTTCACGGAGTCGGTCTGCACGTAGTTGAGGAAATGGTCCGAGCCATCGTTCCAGAGGCAGCGGACCACGATGAAGAGGCCGATGAGCATCAGCACGAGCCCGGCGACGGCCCCGCGCTCGAGGGTGAAAGTGCGAAAGACGCGTGTGAAGCGGCGGTCTTCCGGCAGCAGCCCTTCGGCGAGGCCGAAGACCTTCGTGAAGAAAGCGAACGCCATCAGTTGGACCCCGCCGATCGCCGCGGCTGCGGAGACGACCAGGCCGTTGAGCGCCGCCGTCGGGTGCGTCGCAAAGCTGCCGCTGCTGTAAAAGAACAGCCCGGCCAGCCCGCCGAGCGTCGCGAGCACGAGCCCCGGCACGAGGAAGAGCCAGCGCGGAGAATAGATGAGCATGAACCGCAAATGCCGCCAGCCATCCCGCCACGGGAGCAGATGCGGCGGGCGCGAGCGGCCGTCCTTGTGCAGGGTGATCGGCACCTCTGAGACCTTCAGGTTGGCGATCGAGGCCTTGATGACCATCTCGGAGGCGAACTCCATCCCGGTCGTTTTCAGCTCCATCCGGTCGTACGCCGCCTTGGTGAAGGCGCGGAGCCCGCAGTGGAAATCCTGGATCGGCGTCCGAAAAAACAGCCGGCCGAGGTAGGAGAGAACCGGGTTGCCGAGGTAGCGATTCTTCCACGGCATGGCGCCGGGTGCGACCGTGCCGCCGCCGCGCGGCATGCGGCAGCCCATCACGAGATCGCTCCCCGCCCGCAGCCCGTTGACGAACTTTTCGCTATCGGAGAAATCGTAGCTGTCGTCCGCATCGCCCATCATGATCCACTCGCCCGAGGCCGCCTGGATTCCGCCGCGAAGGGCGCTGCCGTAGCCTTTTTCGGTCACCGGCACCACCCGGGCGCCGAGGCTCCGGCCGATTTCCTGAGAGCCGTCGGTGCTGCCGTTATCGGCAATGAGCACCTCGCCACGCACCCCCGCGCGTTCGAAGCCGAGTTTCGCCTTTTCGATGCACCGGGCGAGCGTTTCCGCCTCATTGAGGCAGGGCATCACGACCGTGAGTTGGATGGAATCGGCGAGTGGAGAAATCGAAGACATAGTTGGGACCAAAGCCGCCGCCTTGGCCGGGCATTAGCTAAAACAGGCCGGGGTTTGTCAAGGCGGGCTGGCCTCAGCGGGCCTGAAGCAGTTTCAGCTTTTTCGGATCGAGGCGTGCGAATGCACCCGGCCCTTCCGGGCATCATCCATGCCCTGCTCGATCTGTTGCCGTACATATATCTGATACATCAGATCGTCCCACGACGCTCCGGTCGGGAGGCGTTGCACCAGCTCGATGGCCTGCGATTTGACAGAGGGCCGTTTCTCTTTCGTCGTCGGCATGGAGGAGCATTGCCCGTTCAGCACTTGGGCGCAAGTCCGCTACGCCGCGAACGCCCGCGGCTGAAACCCGATTGCGGCGTGCGACTTGAAATCCGGGTTTCGGTCCTGGTTGGCCAGGCTCAGCACGCTGTCGCTGCGGAAGTTCAGCCGCAACCCGAGCGCCTCCGCCGTGCGCAGCCCCAGCCAGACGGCGCGCCAGGGGATGGGCACGAAAGTGGGCTGCCGCCCCTCGCTTTTCGCAAGGGTTTCGAGGATGCGCCGAAAGGTCCACGCTTCCGGATGCGCGGCGATGATCGGCCCCGGATTGGCGAACGCGCCCGCGCAGTACCGCACGATCAAGCCGCTCAAATCGCGCTCGTGGATCAGGTACAACTCCGCGTCGCCGGCGATGACCGGCAGCACGCCCGCCCCGCGGACCTGCTTGCGCAGGCTGCCCATCATCCCTCCCTCGGCATCTCCGGTGATCAGCCCCGGCCGCACGATGAAGGCGCCGTGGTCCGCCGCGATTTTCTCGATTTCGAGCTTCGCGCGGCCGTAGAGCGACCGGGCGGACGGGAACGCGCTCATGGTCGAGATATAGACCAGCTTTTCCACCCCGGCCTCGGCTGCGGCGCGAAAGAGCTTTTCCGAGCCGCGGACATTGACCGCCTCCAGGTCCGCCCAGCTCCGGGCGGTGAAATCGTACGCGGAGTGCACCAGCGCCCGCGCCCCGGCGAGCGCCTCCGGGCGGACCGTTTCACCGAGGGTAAAGGCCGTCTCGCTCTCCCCGGATGGCTTGCGCACCAAGCCGCGAGCGGTCCAGCCGGCTTCCGAGAAATGCCGCGCCAGACAACTGCCGAGCCACCCGTGGGAGCCGGTGATCGCGACGGTCGGAGTGCCTTGTGAAGCCATGGCGGAGACTCAAGCAGTCCGGGGGGACCAGCGCGACTCTCTTCTTTCCTACGGCGTTTGCCCTTGCGAGGTTATCCTTTTGCAAAGAACCTTGTCGGCTCGGCTCATTCCTCGCCCCTTTCCTGTTATCCCGTCCTTTCGATGAATTATCGCTCTCCGCAACTCCTCCTCGCCGCCGCCTTGCTGGCCGGCCTCGGCGCGTGCAAGCGCCAGGAGATCACCGTCTACACCGCACCGAAGGAGGTTGCCGAGCCCGCCGGGGATGCGGCCGGACACGAGGGCCACGGCCACCCGGGCCAACCCCACCCAGGCCAGCCCCACGGCGGTGCGATGGACACGAATGCCCCGCCGGCCGCGCGCGCCGATCTCCCAAAGCTGAGCTGGCAGCTCCCGGCCGGCTGGAGCTCGACGGGCCCCGGGCAGATGAGCGTCGCCAGCTTCGCCATCAAGACCGACGCCGGGCAGGCGAGCGTGAGCATTACCCCGCTGCCGAACATGGGCGGGCAGGAGGCGATGATCGTCAATATGTGGCGCCAGCAGGCCGGCGCGCCGGATTTGAAGCCGGAAGAGGCGGAGGCGGCTCTCACCTCCGTCGCCATGGCGGGCGGAACTGGCAAGTTCTTCGAGATCACGAGTACACGGGATGGCAAGATGGGCCGAATCCTGACGGCCATGCTGACGCGCGATCAGAACACCTGGTTCTTCAAGCTCGCGGGCGACGACGGCGTGGTGGCGGCGCAAAAGCCGGCCTTCCTCGAGTTCATCAAGACCATCCAGTTCGAGGAAAAAGCCGTGGCTGCCGTGGCGAATCCGCCCCCCGGTGGCGCTTCGGCTCCCGATGGCGCGCCTGCACCCGCCGCCGAGACCACCCCACCCGCGGCTTCCAACCTCCAGGCGCCCGAGACCTGGCGCACCCTTCCCGCCGGGCAGATGCAGGTGGCGAAGTTCGCCGTGCCCGACCAGGGCGAAGCCAAGGCCGAGGTCGCGGTCAGCATGTTCTCCAGCGACACCGGCGGACTGGTGGCCAATATCTCCCGGTGGCGCCGCCAGCTCGGGCTGCCGGACATTCCCGAAGCTGAAATCCAGAATCTCGCCAAGCCACTCGAAGGGGTGGAGGACGGTGTCGTCGCCGATCTCCAGCATGAAAAGCGGCGGATGGTCGGCGCGATCGTCCACCGCGAGAGCGGCTGGTGGTTTTACAAGCTGATGGGCGATGAAGCCGCCGTCGCCGCCGCCCGCGACGCTTTCCTCAACTTTGCCAAGACCCAGCCGAAATCATGAGCCGCTCCCTTTGGAAATTCCTCACCTCGCTGAAGCTCACCGTCGTGCTTCTCGCGATGGCGATCGTCGTCGTCTTCTTCGGCACCGTGGCCCAGGTCAATGAGGGCCTCTGGCAGGCGCAGCACCGCTGGTTCCAGAGCTTCTTCGTCTGGGGCGGACCTGCCGGCGCGAGCTGGAAGATCCCGATCTTCCCCGGCGGTTACCTCGTCGGCTCCGCGCTCCTCATCAATCTCCTGGCCGCGCACATCAACCGCTTCCAGTGGGGCTGGAAAAAGGTCGGCATCCATCTCGCGCATTTCGGCATCGTGGTTCTCCTGCTCGGCGGTCTGGTGACCGATCGGATCGCGCGGGAGAGCCGCATGACGCTCAAGGAAGGGCAGACGAAGGTGTACTCCGAATCGCATCGTGACACGGAGATTGTCTTCATCAGCGACTTCGAGGGTGGCCGCGACGAGGTTGTCTCCATTCCCGGCGATCTCGTCGCGCATCGGAAAGAGATCACGCACGAGAAGCTCCCTTTCACCGTCAAGGTCGTGAAGTATGAGGGCAACTGCGAGATCATCTCCCGCGCCAGTATGACGGAAACCGGCGGCAAGCTCACGAGCGCGCTCGCCACGGTGGAGTCGCAGTACTCCTCGCCCGAGGGGCTCCCGGTGCAGGCGGAGCGGGCGATGGAAAACGAAGGCCGCGTCGTCGTTTGGCGCGCCGCTTTGAAGGCGGTCGGTCAATCCGAGAAGGGCGACCTCGTGGCGAAGGCCCGCGAGATTGCGAAGCAGCCCGAGCTGGCCGCGAAGCTGAATACGGAACTGAAAACCCGCTTCAAGACCGAGATGCTCACGCGTTTCAGCCAGGGTCAGGCCGCCATGCGCCTCGCCGCCGAGCGCCTGAAGAGCGGGCAGCCCGCCACCGCGGACGCCTTCCCGCCGCTCGCCTCGAATGGCGCCGGCAAGGAAGCCCTCGCCGTCCCGTTGCCGATGACGGCCGAGATGGATAAGCTCAACCTGCCGTACGCCGTCATCGAGCTGGTGGACAATGGCGCCAGCAAAGGAACGTGGGTCGTCTCGCCCTGGCTCGACCCGCAGGAAATCACCGCCGGCGGCCGGACTTTTCGCGTCGCCTTCCGGTTGGAGCGCTATTACCAGCCCTTCTCCGTCACGCTGCTGAAGACCACCCACGAGATTTACCCCGGCACGGCCACGGCGGGAAATCCGCAGGGCATTCCCAAGAACTTCCAAAGCCGTGTCCGCATCACCAATCCTGAAAAGGGCGAGCGCCGCGAAGTGGATATCTTCATGAACAACCCGCTGCGCTATGGCGGGCTCACCTTCTACCAGTACCAGATGGGCAAGGACGAGATGAGCGCCGGCCAGCTCGGCACCAGCACCTTCCAGGTCGTGCGCAATCCCAGCTACCTGATGCCCTATCTTGGCTGTATCCTCGTTGGCTTGGGGTTGACCTGGCAGTTCTTATACCACCTTGTCGGCTTCATCAAGAAACGCTCCGCCCCGCGCGACGAACTCGCCGCGGTGAAGAAGGCCAAGCACCGCGCCGCCCGCTCTCCGCAGCCGGTGGGGTAAACCCCTTATGCGAGGCGCTCTTTCCACGCCCCCTCGTAACCAGGCACAGCTTGGTCACGAGGAATCTAGCGCTTGTCGCCATACCCGAAATCACTGCCCGTCCAATTGCTTACCATGAAAAAGTGGATCCCCTTGCTCATCTTCCTGCCCTTCGCCCTCTGGGCCGCCTCTGCCTTGCGCGCGCCGAAGGATAAGCCCGACACCTTTGCCATCCAGGAGTTCGGCCGGCTCCCTGTCCTCACCACGGGGCGCATCCAGCCGATCGATTCCCTCGCGCGCAACTCGCTCCTCCAACTGCGCGAAAAACAGACCGCCAACACCGCGCCCTGGGAGAGCCGCCCGAAGATGCTCTCTGCCGCGGAGTGGGCGCTCGAGATGATGACCAACCAGCCGGTCGCCGACACGCGTCCCGTTTTCCGGATCGATCACCCCGAGCTCAAGAGCCTCCTCTCGCTGCCGGAGGAGAACAAGGCCGCGCAGAGCGACGGCAAGCATTACACTTGGAAGCAAATCAGCCCGAAGCTCGAGGATTTGCAGACCGAATCCCGCCGGGTCACCGCCATCGACGCCTCCAAGCGCACGCGTTTCGACCAGGCCGTCGTCAAGCTCTGGAACGGGGTCGCCGTCTACATGCGGATGCAGAACACCCTCCAGCCGCTGAATGCGAAGGATTGGCCCAAGGAACTCGCCGCCTATCAGGAAAACGTCGGCCCGGGAGTCGCGGCCGCCCGCGCGCAGCAGGCGGGTCAGACCTACGACAAGGCCGCCTTCGAGCGGATCATGGATGATCTCCAGCGCTTCGACACCATGACGCAGATGGAGTCCGCGATGATCATTCCCCCCGCCGACCCGGCGGCCAATCCCATGGACTGGCGGCGGACCGGCGCCGCGCTCATGGAGGTCGCCCGTGGCGGCACCGCGCCGTATGCGCTGACGGCCTTCGCCCGCATGTCGGGCGCCTTCAAGAACGGCCAAGTTGCTTTCTTCAACCAAGCCGTCGCCGACTACCGCGCCGCGCTCCAGCCGACCTTCTCCGAGCAACTGAAAAAATGCGCCAATGAGCAGTTTTTCAATGCGTTCGCGCCCTTCGTCAAAGCGATGTCGATCTACATCTTCGCCGCGCTCTGCATCTTGTTCTATTGGTTCAATCCGCTGCAGTTCGAGGTCGTTCGCAGGGGCGCCTTCTGGCTCGTCATGCTCGCTTTCGCCATCCATACCGGCGGCCTCCTGTTCCGCATGCTGCACGAGGGCCGCCCGCCCGTGACGAACCTCTATTCGTCCGCCATTTTCATTGGCCTCGCCGCTTGCCTCCTCGGCATCTGTGTCGAGCTTTTCTGGAAGAACGCCATCGGTCTCATGATCGCGAGCGTCGTCGGCTTCATCACCCTCATCATCGCGCATCATCTCGCCCTCTCCGGCGACACAATGGAGATGATGCGCGCGGTCCTCGATTCGAACTTCTGGCTGGCCACGCACGTCGTCGCCATCACCCTCGGCTACGCGGCCACCTTTGCGGCTGGGATTTGCGCCATTCTGTTCATTTTCCTGGGCGTCTTCACGAAGGTGCTCACGGTCGATGTCAGCAAAGCCTTCTCGAAGATCGTCTACGCCATCATCTGTTTCGCCATCCTGTTTTCCTTTGTCGGAACCGTGCTGGGCGGCATCTGGGCCGATCAATCCTGGGGCCGCTTCTGGGGCTGGGATCCGAAGGAAAACGGTGCCCTCATCATCGTCCTCTGGAACGCCATCGTGCTGCACGCGCGGTGGGGCGGCCTCGTCAAGGAGCGTGGACTCATGAACCTCGTCATCGGCGGCAATATCGTCACCGCGTGGTCCTGGTTTGGCGTCAACATGCTCGGCATCGGCCTTCATTCCTACGGCTTCACGGACGCCGCTTTCCTGTGGCTCAGCGGCTTCGGCATCTCGCAGATCGTCATTATCTGCATCGGCCTTCTGCCGCGTTCCATCTGGCGGAGCGCGTCCGCCACCTCCACGCCCGCCGCGGCCCCGCTGCCGGCGTAGGCATGGAGTGCCTTCGCCGTTCCCGACGCGTCCGCACAGCCATTTGGTTTCGGCTTCGCCGTGGCCAGGCTGGGTGCCGGGAGGTGTAGCCGCAAAGAGGCACAAGAAGCACAAGAGAACGGCTTGCGAAGTGAAAGCCCCTGCCGATCCGGCTGATTCTTTCAGTCGGTCGCCCGTGTAGAGGCGGCTCTGGCTTTAAGCCGTGCCGCCTGCGGTGAGAAACACATAGACCGTGCAAACACGAAGGCGGCACCTGCTTGCGCAGAGAGCCGCCTCTACACCGGCTTGGAAAAATCTGCCCCGTCTACCGGACGGGAAGAGCTATCTGGTCTTTCTGAGGGCTTCAGAAGCTACGTTTCTTGTGCCTTTGGTGCCTCTTCGTAGCTTCCCTCACTCCTTCAAACCGCCGCGGGCTGCACGGCCATGGCCCGCCGCATCGTGGCGAGCAGAACGTCGACCGTGAAGGGCTTCGGCAAAAAATACGGCACTTGCAACTCGATCAAGCTGGCCCGGAACTGCTCCACATCGTGTCCGCTGCACGCGATGAATTTCAGCTCGGATTCCACCTCGCGCAGCGCGGAAATGGTCGAAAGCCCGTCGATTCCGGGCATCATCATGTCGACGATGGCGAGCCCGGGTTTGTCGATGCTCAAGCGTGCGAGCGCCTCCTCGCAACCGTCAGCCACCGTCACCGTGCAGCCATGGCTCTCCAGCAACAGGCGCGTGAGCATCCTGAAGAGCGGATCGTCATCGACGATCAACACGGGCGGGAGGGAGTGGTTCTCCATGAAGGGAGCAATTAAGCTGCGGCAAGTATCTGCGAGGGTCGCCCTGAATTCAACCGGTTTGCTTGTAAGACAAGTCCGACACGCGTGGTCTGCCCCTCGACGGCTGGCCGCCGCGGTGTAAGCTGCCTGCCATCAAATGAAAAAAGCGCTCCTGATTGCCAACAAGAAAGCCAGTCAGGCCGCTGAATGTCTCGAGGAGATCACCGATCATCTGACCCAAGCCGGGCTGCAGGTCGAGCACGGCCAGGCAAACTCCGCCACCGGATACGAGCATTGCCTCGCCGAGCGCGAGGGCGACATCGATCTCCTGGTGGTCGCCGGCGGGGATGGCACAGTCCGCTGCGGCGCCGAGGCGATCCTGAAGCTCGGCACCGGGCTGCCGCTCGGCATCGTCCCGCTCGGGACCGCGAACAACGTGGCGCGCAGCCTCGGCCTGCCGCTGGATCTGGCGCAGGCGTGCCGCGTCATCGGAGAAGGGCGCACCGCCTCCATGGATCTCGCCCGCGTGAATGGCCGCATCTTCGTCAGCGTCGCCGGCATCGGCCTCAGCACGAAGGTTCACGAGGAGGTTCCCGCGGAGCAAAAGAAGCGCTGGGGCGCGCTCTCCTACGCCGCGCAGGCCTTCAAGCTCCTCCTCCGCCAGCCGCCGACGTTTCACGCCGTGATCCGCTCGGACGAGGAAACGGTGCGGGTCAAAGCGTTGCAGGTCACCGTCTGCAACGGGCGCTACTATGGCGCGCACGTCGCCATTCACCCAGAGGCTTCGCTGCACGACGGCTTCCTCGATGCCTCGATCGTGGAGGGCCACGCCTTTCTGCGGGGCATGTTCAAGGCGCTCCTGCCGCTCCCGAGCGGGCACGCATCGCCCGGACTGCGGCTGCTGCGTTCCAGGAAGTTCGAGCTCACCACGCGCCCGGTCATGAAGATCGACGTCGAGGGCGAGACCGACTTGCGGACGCCCGCCACTTTCGAGGTGCTGCCGGGAGCCCTGAGCGTATTCGTGCCCGAGCCGGCGTGAGGAGGTGTTGTAGCCACGGCCCTGTGGGCCGTTCCGAACGTTGAAGAAACGTTGCCTGCCCACGTTCGGGACGGCCCACAGGGCCGTGGCTACAACTCTGCGGTCGCGCCGCCCAATTTATTCTGCCCTGGTTGTCATACAAACCAAGCGGGTGGGGGACCAAGGGACATCTGCTTTCCAGCACATTGGGATCCTAAGCTTAGAATTCCACGTGGACAAGTTGTCGCG